>ERZ1032130.1-NODE-1-length-243345-cov-11.735990_pt1 | contig 243345 bp, 217 predicted proteins | sample MGYA00517879_ERZ1032130 | MGnify/ENA primary metagenome ERZ1032130 (study PRJEB33719, sample SAMN04262597) | wastewater metagenome | biome: rural village; feature: animal feces; material: feces | host: Bos taurus | place: El Salvador | collected 2012-01-31 ...
TAAGCACATGTACGCCGACAATACTTGGCGGGTGACTGCCCGGGAAGATAGGTAATGCCAACACAAATATTCCCCCTTAGCTCAGTCGGTAGAGCGACGGACTGTTAATCCGCAGGTCGTTGGTTCGAGTCCAACAGGGGGAGCCAGAATTCGACATTCTTCTTATGAAGAATGTCGAATTTTTTTACGTATTATGTTGTTATATTTAATTAAATGTGATATATTTACCCGGTGGTGGTGAATATTATGACGAATCATGAAAAAGGTTTAGAATTTGAAAAGCAATGTTTTTTGAAGTTGACGGAGTTGAACTTCCTGGATCTATCATTGACGAAGAATACCGATAATGGGGCAGACATTATTGGCATATTGAATGGGACAAAATATGTTTTTCAATGTAAAAACCATATTAAATCACAAGGCAACAGGTGCGTTCAAGAAGTAATAGCAGCACAGCGACTGTATAAGGCGAATAGAAGTGTTGTTATTTCGTGTAGCCCATTTACTGCACAAGCTATTGCTTTAGCTAAGGCTAATAACTGTATTCTCCTGACTTCGGTTGAATTTTTTGAATTATCGGAATTCCCTCCTAAAGGCTATACGGCGATTTTTTGTGGCAATACAATAGTATATGATTTTGATTATCAACTCATTGAACGATATGAGGAAATAAAGAAACAGATTGGTAGAACACCAAAGTGGGATGAGTTGAGTCCAAATGTTAGATACTTAATAAAATCTAAGCATAAAAACTATGGCAATTTCCTTTCGTCTATTGGAGATATGAAGCAAAGAAGTGTGCATAGTGATGATGAATTGAAAAAGGAATATGAACGGATTAGAACCCTTTTGGGAAAGATTCCAACTGGCGCTGAAATTAAAGCTTATACTACTTTTCCTTATAATCAGTTCCATTCGTATCCTTTGACTAAACTTCAAGAGGAGTGTGGTGATCGTCCTCACATTAAGCGTGGTGTATCGAAGGAGATGCTAATACAGGCTTATTTTGAACTTGAGGATAAATTAGGACATTCTCCTAAGGTTAAAGAGATAGATGAACTAGGCCAATATAGATCGTCATATTATGTTAAACGGTGGGGAAGCATTAACGACTTTTTATTGGAAATTGGCAGGACAAGAACAGAAGCTGGTTTACCAAGAGTGTATTCCAAGAAAGAAATGGTTACTATTTATTCACTGATAAAGATTCTCTTGTCAATAGTAAAAGAGTCTGATGGATATAAAGTAAATCAGTCTGTTCTTGAACATTTGCGGTTTGAAGATGGAAGTATAATTTCGCCGACTACTTTCTCCAATAAATTTGGCAGTTGGAAGGCATTTACTGAATATTTGGATGATAATAATGTTTCCTCCAAGATAGAAAAAATTATTAACAGGGTTAGAATTGAAGGTATCGAGGTACTATTTTCTGTTTTGGATGAAGAGTAAATTGTGTCGAAACTTGCGAACGAAATATTTGAAAATTTTGAAGCGTGGCGGTCTTTTTTGTAACCAAAAAGTGATATCTAAAGTGGTTATTAGAAACAAGATTAGTTGACAAATTTCGATGAGAAATTTGTCAACTTTTTTTATTAATTTTGATATCCTTTTTTGAATACGGAGAAGAACATCGCAGTATGACTTTGATGTTAATTATAAATTGACATTCTGCAAAAATGACCTATAATAGATGTAGGTTATGTTAGGAGGTCTGTCTTATGAATCCCTTGGTATTCCAAACGGATTTCGGTCTCGTTGACGGTGCTGTTAGCGCAATGTACGGTGTGGCTTATTCTGTTGAGCCGGAACTGAAGATTCATGATTTGACTCACGACATCACTCCTTTCAATATTTGGGAAGCCAGCTATCGGCTGATTCAGACAATTAACTACTGGCCAGATGGCACGGTTTTTGTATCCGTGGTTGACCCTGGCGTTGGTTCTGATAGAAAAAGTGTGGTTATCAAAACAAATTCCGGACGGTATATTGTTACTCCTGACAATGGTACTTTAACACATGTGATCCGTCTGGAGGGCATTGCTGCGGTTCGTGAGATCGATGAAAAAATTAACCGTCTGCCCCGTAGTGGTGAAAGTTATACTTTCCACGGACGTGATGTGTATGCCTATACCGGTGCCCGTCTGGCTGCCGGCATCATAGATTTTGCGGGCGTAGGTCCGGAGCTTCCGGTGAGTTCCCTGGCGTGTCTGCCGATCGTGGAGCCATATCTGGACGGCAATGCAGCCTGCGGAACCATTGATGTGCTGGATGTCCGTTTTGGCAGCTTGTGGACCAACATTCCCCGCACCATGTTTCTGGAAACCGGCATCAAGTACGGCGACCGTGTCAGCATCACCATTGAAAATGACACTCGCTGCGTTTACCGCAATATCATTCTGTATGCGAAAAGCTTCGCGGATGTCTATGTGGGTGAAGCGCTGGCTTATGTGAACAGCCTGGATTGCGTTGCTGTTGCCATCAATCAGGGTTCCTTCGCCCGGGCGTACAACGTGGGCACCGGCAATTCCTGGCGGATTCGCATCGAACCCTTTAAGGGCTTTATCTAACTGTATTTTTGGCGTAAGCCTGAAAATAGAAATTTTATGGAGGTAGAAACCATGAAAAAGTTTTCCGTAAAATCCATTGTTGCCATTGGTATCGGCGCTGCTCTGTTCTTTGTCCTGGGCCGCTTCGTTGTCATTCCCAGCCCTGTTCCCAATGTTAACATCTGTGTGCAGTATGGCCTGCTGGCCTTCATGTCCGTGGTTTATGGCCCCGTGGCAGGTGCTCTGATCGGCCTGATCGGCCACGCTCTCATCGACTTCAGCTATGGCTGGGGCATCTGGTGGAGCTGGGTCATCGCCTCCGGTGTGTTCGGCCTGCTGGTTGGCATCGGCGCTAAGCTGCTGAAGATGAATGAGGCAGAAATGGGCAAGAAGGGGCTGATCAAGTTCAACGTTGCTCAGATCGTTTCTCATGTCATCTGCTGGGGCGGTGTGGCTCCTGTGCTGGACATCCTGATCTACAACGAACCTCTGGATAAGCTGTTTGCTCAGGGCCTGTTCTCCGGCATTTCCAATGCTGTTACCACCGCGATCGTGGGCAGCCTGCTGTGCGTTGCTTACGCAGCCACCAAGATCAAGGCCGGTAGCCTGACCAAGGAGTAATTGTGTATTTTTTCAAAGGCAGGCCTTGTGCCTGCCTTTGTTCGTAGGAGGAAAACCCATTGGATAAAGATGTGATCATTTCCTTTGAGGATTTTGGTTTCCAGTATACTGCTCAGGTGGAGCCGACCCTCTATCATATCAATTTACAAATCCGCAAGGGAGAAAAAGTCCTCATCGCAGGTCCCTCCGGTTGCGGCAAATCCACACTGGCGCATTGTATCAACGGCCTTGTGCCAAATTCGTATCCGGGAAAGATGACGGGCAAGCTGACCATCGGCGGCAAAAACGCACAGGAATTGGGCTTGTTTGACCTTTCCAAAATCGTGGGCACGGTGCTGCAGGATTCTGATGGACAGTTCATCGGACTGACAGTTGCGGAGGATATTGCCTTTGCGCTGGAAAATGACTGCATCCCCCAAGGGAAAATGCATAGGGAAGTTGAGCGAATCGCGGAGCTTGTTGATGTGAAGCATGTGCTCAAACATGCGCCCCATGAGATTTCCGGCGGTCAGAAGCAGCGTGTGGGTCTGGGCGGCGTTATGGTCGGTCAGGTGGATGTACTGCTGTTCGATGAGCCTCTGGCCAATCTGGACCCTGCCACCGGCAAGCAGGCGATCGTTCTGATCGATGAGATCCAGAAGCGCACCGGTTGTGCGGTGATCATCATTGAGCACCGTGTGGAGGATGCGCTGTACCGTCCTGTGGACCGGGTCATCGTTATGGGTGACGGACACATTCAGTATGACGGTGATCCCGACACCTTGCTTTGTTCTGACCTGTTGCCGGAAAAGGGCATCCGGGAACCGCTGTATGTTACGGCGCTGAAGTATGCCGGAGTTGTACTGACTGCGGATATGCGCCCCTCCTATCTGCCGGAGTTGAAGCTGACGGAGGAACAGAAACAGTCGGTTCGTACCTGGTTTAACAGACTGCCGGCACCGGAGGCGGAGCCGGAACGGGAGATCCTTCTGCGGGCCCGGGCCCTGGACTTTACTTACGAAGGCGGACACCATGCCCTGCGGGGGATCGATGCCATGGTACATAAGGGTGAAATGCTCAGTATTGTGGGCACCAACGGCGCAGGTAAATCCACCTTCTCCAAGGTAGTCTGCGGATTTGAAAAGGCCCAAAGCGGCATTCTGGAGCTGGCAGGTGTGAATCTGAATACCCTCTCTATCAAAGAGCGGGCGGATCACATCGGCTATGTGATGCAGAACCCCAACCAAATGATTTCCAAGACGAAGATCTTTGATGAAGTGGCACTGGGCCTGCGCAATCGTGGCGTGTCAGAAGAAGAGGTCCGCACCCGTGTGGAAGAGACGCTGAAGATTTGCGGCCTGTATCCCTTCCGCAACTGGCCCGTGTCCGCTCTGAGTTATGGCCAGAAAAAGCGGGTTACCATCGCTTCCATTCTGGTGCTGAAGCCGGAATTGATCCTGCTGGATGAGCCCACTGCCGGACAGGATCTGAAGCACTATACGGAGATCATGGACTTCCTCAGTGAGCTGAACCGTCAGGGGGTGACGGTGCTTCTGATTACCCATGATATGCACCTGATGCTGGAATACACTCCCAGAGCCATCGTATTCCATGCCGGTCGGGTCATTGCGGACAAAACCGCGGCAGGAGTGCTGAACTCGCCGGAAATCGTGGAGGCGGCACATCTGAAGGAGACTTCACTGTACCATCTGTCCGCACTGTGCAGCATTGAAGACGCGGAGGAATTCACCCGCCGATTTATTACACGGGATCGGGAGGTGCGCAAATGATCAATTTGTTTAATTACATTGACCGACCTTCTGCGATCCACCGGCTGACCGGTGCGTGCAAGCTGGTATGTCTGATCGCATGGAGTCTGGCTGCCATGACCAGCTTCTACACCCCGCTGCTGATCGTCCTGACTGTGGCCTCTTTTTTGCTGTTCCGGTATGCCAATCTGAAGGTGAAGGATGTTTCTTTCATGCTGGGACTGATGTCGGTATACATTGTGCTGAACAATGTGTTGATCTTCCTGTTCAGTCCGGATCACGGCACAAGTATTTACGGCACAGAAACGGTGCTGTTCAAGCTCTTTGGCCCCTATGTGGTGACGGCGGAGCAGCTGTTTTACCATCTGAATGTGATTTTAAAAACTGCCTGCACCATTCCTGTTGTGCTGCTGTTTGTCTGTACCACCAATCCTTCTGAATTTGCCGCATCGCTGAACCGGATCGGTGTCAGCTATAAGATCAGCTATGCGGTGGCCCTTGCTCTGCGCTACATTCCCGACATCCAGAGAGAATATCGGGATATTTCTCAGGCCCAGCAGGCTCGTGGTACCGAAATGAGCAAGAAGGCAAGTCTTGTGAACCGGCTGAAGGCAGCAAGTGCGATTCTGATCCCGCTGATTTTGTCCTCCATGGAGCGGATCGAGACCATCTCCAATGCCATGGAGCTTCGCGGATTTGGCAAGGATAAAAACAGAACCTGGTATTCCGGCAGGAAATTCTCTAAGATGGATATCATCAGTATTGTTATATGTACTGCACTGATGATCCTGTCGCTGTTGATCACCTTCCTCAACGGCAGCCGGTATTTTAACCCGTTCATCTGATAAATCAATGAAATGGACTTGTATTTTGAGGAAAGGTAAACTGACTCCCTGGATGTGAGACGCAGGAATATGAAGATGTTGAAACTTGCGAAGAAAATACTTAAAAAGTTAGACGTGTGACGGTCTTTTTTAGTAACCGAAAAGTGAGACGAAAGTGGTTATTAAAAACAAAAGAGACTAGCTTGCGGGCTGGTCTCTTTTATATATTTTCTCTTAGATTTACATAATACAAAGGAGGCAACATGGCCAGAGCAATCGATCCCAAAGAAACCACAAGGGCATCAGCCTACGAATTCTGGATGAAGGCACCTAATCCTATGGTCACATTTTTCAAGACATTGGATGTGACGAATCTGATTCGACTTTCCCGTAGGAAAAAACTGAAATTCAATATGCTTTTGGATTACTGCATCGGCAAGGCATCGACGGAAATCAAGGAATTTTATCTGCTTCCTGTGGGCGAGGCGCTGGTCCAATACGATTCCATTGCAGTTAACACCATTGTGAAGAACAAAAATGGCGAGGTAAGCTCCTGCGATATTTTGTATACGGAAGATCTTGCCCAATTCAATCAGGAATATCTGACATGGACAAAACAGGTGTCTGCAACCTGTCAGGACCGTGACTTGTCTGAGAACAGTATGGTAATCGGTACTTCCGCCATCATTGATACGGAAATCGATGGGGCAGTGGGTATGAACAGCGGTATTTTCAACAATCCATTCATGATCTGGGGAAGATACCGCAGAAGGTGGTTACGGTATGAACTGCCTGTTTCTTTCCAGTTCCATCATACGCAAATGGATGGAGCCCATGCGGGAAGATTTTTAGAGAATCTGCAGCAGGAAATTAATGCATTGAGATAAGCGGGTTAATTCAAGATAAGTTTCAAGCAAGGAACAGCTATTTGTGTGTTAGCTGTTCCTTTTTTGATACCGCTTGCATTTCCTCACGCTTCGTGATATAGTCGAAAAAACAAGGAGGGGTAAATTATGAATCTTCGACCTGATATGGCCTATTTCCAGCAATGCTTCCATGAACTGGTGAACACTCCCAGCCCGGTGGGATATTACCGGGAATTTAATCCCGTTTTGGCCCGTTATGCAGAATCCTTTGGGTATTCTCTTACTTTTGACCGGCGTGGTACACCCTATATTATTCTGGATGGTGAAGATAACAGTAAGACGGTTATGATTGGTGCCCACTCTGATACAGTGGGCTTTGTGGTCCGCAGAGTAGATGCGGATGGAAAAATCCGTGTTCGTCAGCTGGGCGGCATCAATTTTGCCAGCGTGGAGGGAGAGACTGTCACCATCCACACCCGGGACGGACGCAGCCATACCGGTCTTTTTGCCTGCCAGTCTCACTCTGTACATGTCTTTGATGATGCCAAATCTTTGGAGCGGAATGAAAATACGGTGATGATCCTGCTGGACCAGAAGATTTCCTCCAAGGAGCAGGTCTACGCCCTGGGAATCCGTAACGGCGATCCCATCTCTGTAGAACCCAGAGATGAGGTGACGCCCAATGGTTACCTGAAATCCCGGTTTATAGATAATAAAGCCGCGGTTGCTGCCTGTTTTACCATGCTGAAATACTTTGCCGATACCGGCAGGAAGCCTCAGTACCGCACCATTCTGGCCTTCCCCTATACGGAGGAGATCGGGTTCGGCGGCACCTATGTTCCGAAGGAGGTTTCTGAGTATGTGGCGATTGACATTGGCCTCATCGGCCCGGACCAGGAAGGCGACGAATACAAGGTAAGCATTTGCGCCAAGGATAACGCGGCCCCTTATGACTACGACCTCACAAGCCGCCTGATGGATTATGCGGAAAAGGCTGGGTGCGACTATGCCGTTGATATTTTCTACCGCTACGGCACCGATGGAAACGCAGCAGTCCGTGCAGGCAATGATCTTCGGGCTGCAGCCTTTGGTATGGCAGTTTATTGCAGTCATGGCCGGGAACGGACCCACATGACAGGTCTGGAAAATACGGTGAAACTGTTGCTGGCTTATGTGATGGATCTATAAAAGAAGAATGGCTCCCTCCTGAGAGGGAGCCATCTGCGTGTCGAAAATCCCCTACGGGGCTTTCCGCCAGTCTTTTTGCAGTCTGCTGCGCGCACTCGTTGTACGCTGTTAGCGTACAACTCCCACACTTGCAGCCTGAGAGGTATTTTGCGTCAGGTACACGCCCTGACGCAAAATGTTCTGACTTTGTTTTTTGCTTTCGCAAAAAATTCTGCGAAGCCTTTTTCTATAGTCTGATGGCTCCCTCCTGAGAGGGAGCCATATTTATTTGCTGTCTGTTTGGATTTTTCTGTATTGCCGGGGAGAAATGCCATATTCCTGTTTGAAAGCCCGGAAGAAAGAGGAATAGTCGGAAAAACCCACCTGTTCTGCGACGCTGTCCATGGCAATGCCTTTTTCTATCAGAATTTTCGCGGCGATTAACCGCCTCTGGGTAACACAACGGTAGAAACTGACATTCATTTTCTTGCGGAAGGTTTGGGTAATGGTGCTTTCACTGACAAAAAAATGGTGGGCGATATCTGCCAGTGTGATTTTTTCGGACAAGTGCTGTTCAATATAGGCCAGAACCTGATCGACCAGTTCCGGTTTTTCTGCCTTCAAAGGCTTTGCGTGCATATCCTTGCTGGCCCGGTACAGATAGGTCAGAATGGTCAGACTGTTGCCAATGACAAATGCCTCCCAGCCAAGTTCCTTCTGTTCCGCCTCCTTGACACCGGTTCGGAAAAGCTCGCAGATAAAGTCCCAGCGGGTACCGGTGGTGCGGAAGAGGATGGGGTTGTTCATAATCAGCGACGCATACTCTGCGCCGATGGAGAGGGACTGATTGACGAAGTCTGTACTGAGCCACAGAACATCCCGTATGTAGGGTTCCGCGACCTGCTCCGGAAGGATTGCCCGGTGGCTGATATCCGGCGGGACGAAAATGATGTCCCCCTTCTGCAGCTTATAGCGTTCGGTTCCCACCAGGTATTCCGCACCGCAGTTGTTGCGGCAGCAGATCAGTTCGTAGAAAGCATGGCTGTGGAACTGAAGATTTGCATTGGAATAGCTGATATCTGTATGGGTGTCGGCATAGACAGAATCCATTTCCAGTTCCTGATACAGGTTGCTGCAGGGAACTCCCAGCTTCTGAAGCAGATACTGGAGCGCATGAGGATCGGCCTGGGCGTTCGACATAGGAAAATTTTGAGCGATTTTCCTTATCTCGGATAATTTCACAAAAACAGCCCCTTTGGTTTGTTGGAATTGGTGATATTATATCATAAGAGTGCTGTATTTGCAATATGGAATGCTGTAATTGCAATTAAAATTGCGTTCATATTTTGTTAAAATAGCAACATCAATGTGGGGTTTGCTGTTAGTTCCCCACAAATTTTTAGGAGGAAGATAAAAATGGCAAAAATCGCAAAGAAGCCCTCTGAAAAGCTGACTCCTGTACATATTTTCGGCTACGGCTGCGGTGACGCAGGCGGTGTCGTCGGTCTGTACATGGTCTCCGGCTTCATGACCCGCTTCCTGCAGGTTAACCTGGAAGTTAACCCTGCAATCCTGGCAACCATCCTGCTGATCTGGAACGTTTGGGATGCTGTCAACGATCCCCTGATGGGCACTATCATGGATATGTGCTTCGCTAAGGCAAAGCCCGGCGCAGACAAGTTCCGTCCCTGGATCCTGGCTTCCATCCCCATCCTGGTCATCGGTCTGATTTCCTTCTTCGTTGTGCCTCCCATGATGGGCGGCGGCTTCGCAATGATCGCTTCCGCTTTCATTCTGAAGATCGTCTTCGAAGGTGGTTACACCATGATGAACATCGGCATGGGCTCCCTGCTGGGCAACATGGCTAAGAATGACTCCGAGCGTGCTACTCTGGCTTCCGCCCGTGGCTTCGGCTCCACCTTCGGCGGCCTGATCGGCGGCATGCTGATCCCCCTGCTGCTGGGTAAGTTCGGCATGGGCAACGACGGCTATGCAAAGACTGCCTGCATCCTGGCTGTCCCCATGGCTATCCTGGTCTTCCTGCACTATGCTCTGACCGAGGAGCGTAACAAGACCATGCCCGGCGAAGGCCCTGAGAAGTCTCAGGAAGAGAAGGATGCCGAGAAGTTCAAGATCTCCGACATCTGGAACATCATCACCAAGAACCGCGCTTTCCTGGCTCTGGTTCTGCACTCCATCTGCATCTGCGGCGTTCAGGCTCTGGCTCAGGGCGCTACCACCTACATGTATGCTGACGTTCTGAAGAACATCTCCATCCAGTCCCTGGGTTCCGGTCTGTCTACCGCTACCATGGTTCTGATTCTGCTGTCCGCTCCCATTCTGACCAAGAAGTGGGATCTGGTTCTGATCATCCGTGTATGCCTGCTGGCCGGTGTCGCTTCCTACGCTGCACTGCTGGCTTACACTCTGATGGTTCCCACCGCAGAGCTGAACGCTGTCCTGTTCGTTATCTGGAACGGTATCTCCGGCGCTCTGGTTCAGATGTCTGTCCAGATGCAGTGGGGCCTGGTTGCTGAGTCCATCGACTACAACGAGTACCTCACCGGCAAGCGTAACGAAGGCACCATCTACGGCTTCTTCTCCCTGTCCCGCCGTATTGGCTCCACCATCGCCAACTCCGCTTCCGTTCTGATCATTGCTGCTATCGGCTACGACGCAGCTATCGCCAACGCTGGCGGCGACCAGTCCGACTTCACCATCATGGGCATCAAGCTGATGGTTCTGGGCTTCCCCCTGATCGCTGCTCTGGGCTCCTTCTCCTGCTTCACCTTCATCTGGAACATCAACAAGGATGTCCGTGCTAAGATGGCTGAGTGGAAGGCTGCTAAGCTGGGCAAGTAATTCTTCCGTAAGGATCTGTTACTGAATGAAATGAGCGGCACAGCCTCGGCTGTGCCGCTTTTTTCTGTAAAACCGGATTTTCTGCTTGTGTTTATTTGACCGGATGGTATAATAAATGTAACTGTGATACCAACAAGGAGGACAATATGGATTATCTTGTAACTACTCCCTGCGGTACCCTTCAGGGCTGCGAAGGCCGTGTACCCGGTACTGCCGCCTACAAGGGTATCCGCTATGCCACAGCAGGCCGCTGGGAATATCCCAAGCTGGTGACTGCCTGGGAGGGCATCTACGATGCTGCTCAGTACGGAAATTGTTCCTATCAACCCCGTGCCTTCTACAATGAGGCTGAGGCTGTGGAAAAGGCTTTCTATTACAATGAGTTCCGCAAGGGTGAGAGTTATACCTATAGTGAAGACTGCCTTTTCCTGAATGTCTTTACGCCAGACACGGCAAAGGAAGGGGACAAGCTGCCGGTTCTGATCTATATTCACGGCGGTGGCTTCACCGGCGGCTGTGGTCATGAGAAGCACTTCGATGGTCCCGTGTGGCCGGATAAGGGTGTCATCGGTGTTACCCTGAACTACCGTTTGGGACCCCTTGGCTTTGCCTGCCTGCCGGAGCTGAAGCAGGAAGCTGGTATTACCGGAAACTACGGTCTTTTTGATCAGCTGACCGCAATGCAGTGGGTGAAGGACAACATCTCCTCCTTTGGCGGTGACCCTGAAAATATTACGATCATGGGTCAGAGTGCCGGTGCCATGAGCGTCCAGCAGCACTGCCTCAGCCCTCTGTCTGAGGGCCTGTTCCAGAAGGCCGTTATGTCCAGCGGCGGCGGTGTCAGTAAGCTTATGAGCGCACAGCTGCCGGAAAAGAGTTATGACTTCTGGCATGCAGTGATGGAAGCAAATGGCTGCAAAAATGTGGAAGAGTTCCGTGCACTGCCCGTGGAGAAGCTTTTTGCAACCTGGCAGAATCTGAAAAAGTCCATGAAGGGCGGTCAGCCTTCCCCCTGTCTGGATGGAAAGCTGGTAATTGGTGCAGGTGCAGACCTGCTGAAGGCCAAGAAGCAGCACCGGATCTCTTACATGGCCGGTTCTACCAGCGAAGATGTGATGCCTCCCGTGATCTATCAGATGGGCAAAAGCTGGTGTGCTGCTCAGGAGAAGCCCAGCTATGCCTGGTTCTTTGACCGCCGCCTGCCCGGCGATGACAACGGCGCATGGCATAGCAGCGACTTGTGGTACTGGTTTGGAACGTTGGAAAACTGCTGGCGTCCCATGACCCGGAAGGATCATGTGCTGAGCAATCAGATGACTTCTTATCTGACCAACTTCTGTAAGTACGGTGATCCCAATGGTGCGGGTCTCACTGCCTGGCTGCCTATGGGAAAGGGCCAGAGCAAGGTCCTGTGCCTCGGCGAAGCCGAGACCCATATGGGTAAAGCGGATATGATCAAGCTGACTAAAACCATGCTGACCAACAAGGCCGTGGGTGAATAAAATCAAAAAGTCTGAGGCACAGCAGAAATACTGCTGTGCCTGTTTTTCTGCTGTGCCTGTTTTTCTGTTCTGACAGGGAAGTGTGGCGCATAGACTTTCCATGAGGTGATTTTTGTGGTAGTACCAAGTGGCCCATTGGCGGCCATAGCCAGCATCAAGGGAGAGCATGGACTTCGGGGAACGGTCAAATTTTATCCTGTGGACTGCGGAACACTGATCGCTGCAGATCTGACAGGACTTCCGGAGAGCGAAAGCGGCTTCTTCGCGCTGCATATCCACGAAGGAAAAAACTGCACAGGGGAAGGCTTTCCAAACACCGGGGGGCACTATAATCCGGAAGATACGCCTCATCCCCGTCATGCAGGTGATCTGCCGCCTCTGCTTAGTGAAAACGGCCGGGCTTTCCTGGCAGCCCGCACCGGACGCTTTGCGGTGTGGGATGTCATCGGAAAGACAGTGGTGATCCATAGCGGCACGGATGATTTCCATTCCCAACCCGCAGGAAATGCGGGAGAGAAAATCGGATGCGGAGAAATCAAAGCCTACTGACTGGTTTCCATGTACAAAAAATGATAAAAAATTTAGTGGTTTTTGACAAAAGGGTATTGACAGAAGAAATACCCAGTGCTATACTTTCTTCATAATTAAAAACAGTGAATCGATAGAGGTGCGGCGTGCATCAGTATCTCCTGCCATTCGGGACGGGCTCCCGGCGGGGAGAAAGGGTAGGCTGCCGAAGGATTTCAAATGCCCGGTTTTGGAGTCCTGGGACGATGGGAAAATATCCCTCGTACTGTCACATTATGTGGAGCGCTATCATTCTTGTGTAACGTGGCTTTGCGCCTCTTTGCCGTGAATGTTGGAGTTTCTCCGAGGTTCGCGGTTTTTTATTAGAATAACACCGAAAGGAAAAGAGAAAAATGAGAAGAAATGTAAGAATGCTGAGCCTGCTGCTGGCACTGGCTATGATGCTGTCCCTGACTGCCTGCGGCGCTCAGACCGAAGAAGCCGCTCCTGCCGAGACCAAGGCAGCCGCAATTACCGGCGTGGAAGACGGTGTTCTGACTGTCGGTATGGAATGTGCTTACGCTCCCTACAACTGGACCCAGATGGATGACAGCAACGGTGCTGTGCCCATTGCCAACAACCCTGGCTCCTATGCCTACGGCTATGACGTTATGATCGCACAGAAGATCTGCGAAGCCAACGGCTGGGAACTGGAAGTCATGGCCATTGGCTGGGACGGCCTGGTGCCCGCACTGCAGGCAGGTCAGATCGATGCTGTTATTGCCGGTCAGTCCATGACGGAAGAGCGTATGCAGGAAGTTGACATGGCTGGCCCCTATTTCTACGCCTCCATCGTCTGTGTCACCCAGAAGGACAATGCTCTGGCTTCCGCTACCGGTATCTCCCAGCTGTCCGGTGCCTGCACCGCTCAGACTGGCACCATCTGGTATGATTCCTGCCTGCCCCAGATCGAAGGCGCTGAGCTGATGCCCGCTTCCGAGACTTCCTCCGCTATGATCATGGCTGCAACTTCCGGCACTGTGGATTACATCTGCACCGATATGCCCACCGCTATGGGTGCCTGCGCTACCTATGACAACCTGGTGATCCTGGACTTCTCCGGCACTGATGATGATTTCGATGTGGATGAGGGTGAGATCAACATTGGTATTTCTGTGGTCAAGGGCAACACCTATCTGCTGGATGCCATGAACAAGGTCCTGGGCGAGATGACTGTGGAAGACTTCAACAACACCATGAACGAGGCCATTTCCGTACAGCCCGCAATCTGATACGAAATTTACCAAGAAGCATACTGACCGGACTGCTATTTATAGCAGCCCGGTCAGACTGCATACGATAACGATTGGAAGGAAGCATCAAAATGGATAAGCTTGCAAAGCTTGTAACAGACATCGGTAGGCTTTGGGAAAACTATTCCGGTGCGTATTTTTCAGGTATTCAGAATACCCTGATCCTGGCGGTGGCGGCCACTGTGGCGGGCTGCCTGATTGGCCTGGTCTGCGGTGTCCTCAACACCATCCCTTATTCTAAAAATGACCACCCAGTGAAGCGATTTTTCCTGAAATTACTGCGTGTGCTGATCCGGGTTTACGTGGAAGTGTTCCGCGGTACCCCCATGGTTCTGCAGGCGGTGTTCATTTTCTATGGCTTGCCCTATTTCACCGATGGTTCGGTGGCTTTTAAAGGCATGGGCGGCATCTGGGCGGCAGCTCTGCTGGTTGTATCGATCAACACCGGTGCGTATATGGCAGAATCTGTCCGGGGCGGTATCATCTCCATTGATCCCGGCCAGACAGAGGGTGCCAAGGCCATCGGCATGACACACGTCCAGACCATGACCAATGTGATCATGCCCCAGGCTCTGCGCAATATCATCCCCCAGATCGGCAACAATTTTATCATCAATATCAAGGATACCTCTGTCATGTTCGTCATTGGCTTTGTGGAATTTTTTGCCACCCACCGCAATATCGTGGGTGTCAATCTGCTGTATTTCCCTTCAGCCGTCATCGAAATGGTGGGCTATCTGACACTGACCCTGCTGGCCTCCTTTGGCCTGAGATGGCTGGAGAAGTGGTTGGACGGCGATGACAATTATGAGCTGGTCAGCGAGGATTCTCTGGCCATGAGTGCCGGAACCTATTCCCATCCCAACCGTAAAAATCCCTTCGATGAGCACAGCAAGGAATATGACGCTAAGAAGGAACTGGTAAAGGAAAAGCGGGAACGGACGCGTCAGGACCTGAAATTTGGCAGACCGAAAGGAGACAGATGATCATGGACAGAATTTTGGAAATCAAGCATCTGGGTAAGTCCTTCGGCAGCCACGAAGTGCTCCGGGATATCGATTTTACCGTCAATAAGGGCGACGTGACCTCCATCATCGGCGCCTCCGGTTCCGGCAAGTCCACGCTGCTGCGCTGCATCAACCTGCTGGAGAACCCTACCTCCGGAGAAATCCTCTACCACGGAGAAAATGTGGTCAGACGGGGTTTCAACGCTCCAGCCTACCGCTCCCGCGTCGGCATGGTGTTCCAGTCCTTCAACCTGTTCAACAACATGACGGTGCTGGAAAACTGTATCGTCGGTCAGGTGAAGGTCCTGAAGAAGAACCGGGAGGAAGCCCGCCGCCATGCCATGTATTATCTGGAAAAGGTCGGCATGGCACCCTATATCAATGCCAAACCCCGGCAGATCTCCGGCGGTCAGAAGCAGCGTGTAGCCATTGCCCGGGCTTTGGCCATGGATCCCGAAGTCCTGCTGTTTGACGAGCCTACTTCCGCACTGGACCCCGAAATGGTGGGTGAAGTGCTTTCCGTCATGCAGAGTCTGGCACAGGAGGGCATGACCATGCTGGTGGTCACCCACGAAATGGCCTTTGCAAGAGATGTCAGTACCCGTGTGGTCTACATGAATCAGGGTGTTATCTGTGAAGAAGGTACTCCCGCAGAGGTCTTCGGCAATCCCCAGAAGCAGGAAACCCGGGATTTCCTTTCCCGTTTCCGCAACACATAATCCATCAGGACAGGTTTTGAAGAAACCTGTCCTTTTCCTTTGTAATCTATAGAATCATGAAGAAATTACGAAAATGAGAGAAAATGATAGGAATTGACATTTTTTGTAGTTGTAAAATCCAAGAAGATGCTGTATAATGCGATAGGTTATGCAATCAAATTCCTTTGCGGAGGATTCAACATTTATGTTTAAAAATAAAAAAATCGGAAAATATCTGGTTCCCGGAAAGCGTGTTCATCTGGTGGGCATCGGCGGCGTCTCCATGCGTCCTCTGGGTCTTGTGCTGAAGGGCATGGGCATGGAGGTCACTGGTTCTGATATGAGCGCTTCTGCCGGAACTGAAGAACTGGAGCGGCAGGGGATTCCCGTCACCATTGGGCACTATGCAGAGAACATCGTAGGTGCTTCGTGCATTATTCGTACCGCTGCTGCGCACAATGATAATCCGGAGATCGCTGCAGCCCGTGCTGCGGGCATCCCTGTTTTTGAGCGGGCCCAGGCTTGGGGCGAGATCATGAAGTCCTATAAGAATGCCGTCTGCATCTCCGGCACCCACGGCAAGACCACTACCACGTCCATGATGACCCACATCCTGATGGAAGCAAATCTGGACCCCACGGTTATGATCGGCGGCTATCTGCCTCTGCTGCATGCCAGCCACCGGGTAGGCCGCGGCGATACCATTCTTCTGGAAAGCTGCGAATACTGTGACTCCTTCCTGAATTTCTTCCCCACCCTGGCAGTGGTGCTGAATGTGGAAGCTGACCATCTGGACTACTTCAAGGATCTGGCAGACATTCAGAAATCGTTCCATAAGTTTGCGGAACTGGCAACCTTCGGTGTCATTGCCAACGGCGATGACGAGCATACCGTGCAGGCAATGGAAGGCATTGACTATGTTTCCTTCGGTCTGGGCAATCACAACCGCATCCACACTGCCAATATGTGTCCTGACTGGCGGCACTTTGATGTTATCTGCGACGGCGAATTCTATTGCCATCTGGATATGGGTGTTCTGGGCAAGCACAATGCCCTCAACGGCCTTGCAGCCGCAGCTGCTGCCTGGATGATGGGGATTCCCGGCGAAGCCGTATCCCTTGGACTGGAGTCTTTCCACGGCGCAGGACGCCGGATGGAGTTTAAGGGTGTGTTCCGCGGCGCAGAGGTTTATGATGACTATGCCCACCACCCCGATGAACTGGCAGCTACCATTGACGCTGTCCGTGCTTCCATGCCCGGCCGCCGTCTGGTCCTGGCTTTCCAGCCCCATACCTACAGCCGCACAAACGCCCTGTTTGATGATTTTGTCAAGCAGCTGAAGAAGGCGGATGTCTGTGTTCTGGCAGAGATTTACGCTGCCCGTGAGCGGAATCTCATCGGAATTTCCTCTGCCCATCTGGCAGAGCAGGTGCCCGGCTCCATTTTCTGTGAAACTCTGCCGGATGTCACTGCCTATCTGCGGGAGAATGTACGGGAAGGCGACGTGGTCATTACCATGGGTGCCGGCGACATTTTCCGGGCCGGTGAAGCACTTCTTAGCAAGTAAGAGGACAACTGAATAAAAATATAAGATACAAGATATGAGATATAAGATAGTCCCGCAGAGACATATCTTATATCTGGTATCTCGTATCTTATATCTTAAATCTGTGTTCAGCGTTCCTCCAGCACCAGCCGGTCAACGCCGGAGATTTGGAATTCCTCCATGTATTGCTGCATTCTGCCCATAATCTCGTCGTAATTTTCTTCACCGATTTCAGGATAGTTCATATCCCGGCGGGACAGCTCCTCGGCGAGGATCTCATAAAATACATTGTCCTCATAATAGGCGATGGCTTCATGGATGCCGCCCTCGGCGTAAGCCCGGGAGGGGACGATGGTCCCATTCCACGGCTCCGAGAGGGCAGGGGACAGGGCGAAGATCTTGCTTTCCAGGTTGTCATAGTCAGCAAAGCGGTCGTTGCCCCGGGTGGAATTCAGCACCCAATTTCCGATATAAACAAGATCCAGCAGACGGCGGAATTCCCTGTTGGTCAGATTGATCTGCATGATGATCCTCCTTACAGCTTGATGTTGATTATTATAGCATTGATTTTTTAGATTTCCAGATGGAAAAGCAAATATATTTGAAAAAATGAGGCGGTCTCTTGAAAAAATTAAGCGTTTGCATTCTGTTCGGCGGCATCAGCCCGGAGCACGAGGTTTCTCTGCGCTCCGCTGAGTCTGTTCTGAACAATATTGATAAGGAAAAATATGATGTTTTCCCCGTAGGCATCACCAAGGAAGGCCAGTGGATTCTCTTTGGCGGTGATGACTACGCCATGCTGCCTCTGGGCACCTGGAAGGAACATCCCGACAACCATCCCGCTGCCATTTCCCCTGTCCGGGGACAAGGCCTGCTGACCTTTGAGGGGGAAAGCGTGGTCCGCCAGCATATCGATGTGGTTTTCCCCGTACTCCACGGTGAGAACGGCGAGGACGGCGCTATGCAGGGCCTGATGCAGATGGCGGGCATTCCCTATGTCGGACCCCATGTGGCGGCTTCTGCCGTTTCTATGGATAAGACGCTGACCAAGCTGGTGGTAGACCATGCCGGTGTTCCCCAGGCTGCCTGGCAGCTGGTCAGAAGCACAGACCTGGACAACCGGATGGAGAATACGCTGGATACCCTGGAACTGCGGTTCCGCTATCCCATGTTCGTAAAACCCGCCGGTACCGGTTCCTCTGTTGGCGTATCTAAGGCAGCAGACCGGGAAGCACTGAAGACTGCGCTGCTGAACGCCGGAAAGTTCGATAAGAAGATCCTGGTTGAGGAATTTATTCATGGCCGGGAAATCGAAGTGGCGGTCATGGGCAATGAAAATCCTGTGGCTTCCATTTGCGGTGAGATCGATTCCGGCGCCGACTTCTATGATTACGATGCCAAGTATATCACCGATACCTCCACTGCCTACATTCCTGCCCGGATTCCCGAGGATGTGCAGGAAATTGTCCGGGAGGAGGCTGTGAAGGTCTACAGCGCCATCGGCTGTCAGGGACTGAGCCGTGTGGACTTCTTCGTGACCTATGAAGAAAACCGCGTAGTCTTCAACGAAATCAACACCCTGCCCGGTTTTACCTCCATTTCCATGTACCCCAAGCTCTTTGATGCCAGCGGCATTCCCTACACCCAGCTGATTGATACGCTGATCCGGCTGGCACAGGAGGCCTGAGGATGAAGCAGACCGTTGTACTGTCCATCACCGGCCGTCAGAACTATCCCGATCAGGAACCGGAGGTTATCGAACTGGTGACAGAAGGCACCATGGAGTTTTGCAGCAGCGGCTGGGACATCAGCTATGAGGAAAGCGAACTGACAGGTCTGGCCGGTGTCACCACCACCTTCCGGGTGGAGCCTGATAAAGTGGTCCTGACCCGCACCGGTGCCCTGAAATCTCAGATGGTCTTCCAGCAGGGCGTTGCCCATGAATCCCTGTATCAGATGCCCTTCGGCGCCCTGATGCTCACAGTTAAGGCTACCAGCCTATTCTATGATATTGTCAGCGATGGTGGTGTCATTGATCTGAGCTATAACATCAGCATCGAAAACACCGAAGCCGGTGTCATCGACTACCATCTGGATATTCGTGCAAAATGAATCTATGCCCGTCCTTTACGAAGGACGGGCTTTTTGCGGCAGTTTGACTTTTTGGGTTAGCCATGGTACTATGAAATCAAAGAGAAAGGGGGATGCACAGTGAAAAAATGGAAAGCTTTCTTGATTGCGGTAGTTTGTGTCCTTGTGATCCTGTTTTTCCCGGTTGTGTCAACCCAATCTGTTACCGGAAATGCAGCGGTTATTACGGAGGCCGGACCAAGGCCCGGTACCAGCCTCATGGAGATTCAAATCAGGGAACTGCGCTCCCTTGTGTGCACATATCGGAAAAACTTTGTCTTTACGCTGGAGGGGAATCGTGTTGACGAATTTGCAAGCAGCTACACTTCGGAATCAGAATACGGCGACTGCGTGATTTCCCAGATGTATTACGATGAGGAACTGGACCGTATGACGCTGTGCACTTTGTTCTATCCCCACGACGAAGCCTATATCGAAATCACATGGAAAGAGAACCGATATATTCTGGAGATTGAGAAATAAATGCGGAGGATAAACATGGCAGCCTTTACAATGCAGGAAATGCAGCAGATGCAAAGAGCTCTGCAGGAAAAATACAAGCACAAATGGGAACCCATTGGCCCGGAAACAGGAAAAAATAAGCTCCTGTGGATGATCGGGGAGGTGGGAGAAGTGATTGACATCGTCAAAAAGCACGGCGGAGAAAAAGCATCCCGGGATGAGAACCTGAGAAAGGATCTGATCGAAGAACTGGCGGATGTGCTGATGTACTATAACGATGTGATGCTCTGCTACGGTATTACCCCGGAAGAATTGAAGGAAGCCTATACCCGGAAATTTGAGAAAAATATGACACGATGGTAGTGAAGAAATAACCGCCCGTCCTGACTCAGGACGGGCGGTAAACTTATGCAGCGGGAACTTCTTCCACACTCTGGGGAACTGTTTCCAGCACGGCTTCCGGATCTGTGACTGCAGCGGGTTCCGTTGCAGCGGCAGGCTCTGTGGCGGGAGGTTTGGTAGCAGGCACCGTAGGCTCCGTAGGAGGCTGTGTGGGCTGCGTAGGGGGCTCGGTAGGCCGGGTAGTAGGCTGCTGCGTAGGGGGCTCAGTAGGCATCGTAGTGGGCTCGGTGGTAGGCTCCGGCTTCACAAAAGCAACGACCTGGGCTTTGGCAGGATACTGGGAGTTGGTAACAAAATCCCGGGAAAGCTCCCGACCAGATTGGGTGTCATATCTGACTTTGTAGGTCTTGATGAGGTAACCTTCACTGCCTTCTTCAATGACATCGCCGTCTTCATAGCCTTCTGCGTTGTCAAATTCGAATTCCAGATATTCCACATCGGGCTTGTAGGTGTTGGAAACTGAGGATTCCATCACAACATAGTGGGTGCGCTCCTCGGTACCGAGGATGGACACCTTCACATAACCACCGGAGACCTTGGCATCGATACGGATGGGGAAGCCGGTGGCGTTGCGGATGGTAAGATTTTCCGTGGCATCCATGCCCTGCTCAATGAAGCTGGGGATGTAGCTGTGGTTGCTGCGGGAGTCGATGGACAGATCGGACAGCATTGCCGCGTAGTATAGGGTGGATGACACCTGAGAAACACCGCCCTTATCCGTATTCTCCAGACCGCCATCCTCGGGAGCGGATTGGAAGCCCCGGACATTGTTCAGGGCATTACGGAAGGAAAGCGTTTCACCGGGGTCCAGAACGGTGCCGTTGATGGCTTCACAGGCCAGCTCCAGATTCTTTTTCCGTGCGGTGCTTCCGCTGCTGCGGGTCTGATAACTGCCCAGGGTATCCCGGAAGAAGGAGTCGCCATCCAGAACTTCAGGGGCAATGTACTGCATGGGGATGCGGATCTGCTCACCAAACTCGGCTTCATCCAGCAGCTTCTGGGCAGCCTTCAGGTCAAAGTCATAGCCGTAGGAACCGGGGATGGTCTCGTAGGTCTGGAGATTCACAGAAGCGTTGACGGGCGCAATGTAGAACTCCTCGTAAATGGCTTCCAGGTCCACTTCCTCGGGATCGCTGGTGGTGGTCACATTTTCCACGAAGACTTCGAAGCTGTGAAGGCTGTAGGCATCCAGCACATCGTTGTAAACATCCTTCACATCGAAACCGATGCCGGGAGTTCCAAGGGTGATGACCAGTGTCTGGGTGGGAGCTTTTTCGTTGAACTTATCCGCAGACAGCTCCGGTTCCTTGCCCTCCAGACCATAGGAGGGCTGGGTCAGGGTGCTGCCGGCTTCCTCAGCGTGATCCATCAGTACGTCCATGATGTAGTCCGTATCCAGATCCAGATAGGGGAGCAGGCCAATGATGTAGGGGTCTCTCCGGGAGGCAGCCTGTTCCTGTTCTGCTTTGGTGCCGGTATGGCCGTATTCCAAAGCGGCCTCCACGGCAGCAGACACATCCAGAGAAACCTTGGTTTTTCTGGGGGACAGGGTCAGCTCCGTGCCGGACAGGTCGATGACCATATCTTTCGCAGGGTAGGTTTTGGCAGTGGCCTGTTTCACGGCAGCGATGGCCTCAGCCTTGCTCATACCGCCAACGGGAATGTCTGCAAGGTAGACATTGTGCAGAATGGTTTCCTCAGCTTCCTTCGCGGGACGCATCCCGGCGAAGAAAATACCGATAAACAGCAAAATCAGCAGCAGAGCACCGCTGCAGGCACCCACCAGAACAGCCTTTCGGTTACGGTCACAGAAGGCCAGGGTTTTGCCAAAGACCATCGCCAGCTTATCCAGAAAATCCGGTTCCTCTTCATAGTAGTCTGTAGCAGGTTCCCGGTGTTCATAGGAAGGAACGCTGCGGTCAAAGAAAGCATCCACATCCTCCGTATCCAATGGGGCGCGCTCCCGGGTGGGGGCAGGCTGCGGATGGATCTGGGGCAGGACCTGGGTGGCAGAGGAAGCGGTTTCTTCCTGAATTTCCCGGATGGTCTGGGCCAGCTGCTCCTCTTCGGTCATCAGAGGAGCGTGGGCTTGCGGGGCAGGGGCCTGGCCTGTCACCTGACGAAAGGCTTCTTCGATCTGCCGTTCCTCGTCCCGATGAGGCCGGGGATTGGAAAATTTGCCTTGTGCCATGGAATATCCTCCATTCTCAGTAGATTTTATATGGAAAAGTTTTGGGTATTATAGCATATATTTTGGAAAATGCAATATTTTTAACAATTTCTTAAAGAATGACGATTATCCTACCTTACAAAATCCCCGATACCGGTCGATGAACACCTTGCTCTGCTTCAGGCTGTCCACGCCCTTGGCAAGGGTCAGCCGCAGGGTGGGCTCCTTAGCGTTGGGCAGGAAGGTGACCCGTTTCTGGTAATCTCCATCGGCGCACAGGGCACTGACGGCTTCGAAATTCAGGTTTGCCAGAGTGAACAGCACATCGCCGCCCTTCTGGCGGATATCCTTGATTCCCACCTCCCGTGCCTTGGCACGGAGCAGAGCAATGTCGATGAGGTTCAGCACGCCCTTGGGGGGCTCGCCGTAGCGGTCCACGATCTCGTCCAGCAGGTCGTCGGCATCCTCCTGGGTCCGTACCGCTGCCATCCGGCGGTACAGGTCCATTCGCTCCTCGCCCCGGGAAACGTAGTTTTTGGCCACATTGGCAGTAACGTTCAGGTCGGCGGTACAGTCGGGGGTCTTGGGTGCCTGGCCCTGCTCCTCCAGAACGGCCTCGTCCAGCAGCTTCAGATACATGTCATAGCCCACGCTCATCATGTGACCGGACTGCTCGGCACCCAGCAGATTGCCTGCACCGCGGATTTCCAGGTCCCGCATGGCAATTTTGAAGCCGGAGCCGAATTCCGCAAAATCCCGGATGGCGGACAGACGCTTTTCTGCAATTTCCGTCAAATTCTTATCGGGACGGTAAGTGAAGTACGCATAGGCGTGGCGGGTAGAGCGGCCCACACGACCGCGAAGCTGATGAAGCTGGCTCAGACCGAAGCGGTCTGCGTTTTCAATAATCAGCGTATTGGCGTTGGGAATGTCCAGACCAGTCTCAATGATGGTGGTGCATACCAGCACCTGAATCTCGCCCTCGGTCATGGCCTGCATCACATCTCCCAGTGCGTCCTCACCCATCTGTCCATGGGCAACACCTACCCGCAGGCCGGGAATCCGGCGAACCAGAGCAGATGCGCACTGGTCAATGGTCTCCGTACGGTTGTGGAGATAATAGACCTGACCACCCCGCTCCACCTCCCGTCGGATGGCATCGTCGATGACCGCATTGTTATGCTCCATGACGAAAGTCTGCACCGGATAACGGTCAGCAGGAGGCTCTTCAATGGTGGACATGTCCCGGATTCCGGACAGGGCCATATTCAGTGTCCGGGGAATGGGAGTAGCGGACAGGGTCAGCACATCGATACCCTTGGACATCTCCTTCAGACGCTCCTTGTGGGAAACGCCGAAACGCTGCTCTTCGTCGATGATCAGCAGGCCCAGATCCTTAAACTGAACGCTCTTTTGCAGCAGCTTGTGGGTGCCGATGATGAGGTCCACGCTGCCTGCGGCAAGATTGCGCAGCGTCTGCTGCTGCAGCTTGGGGCTGCGGAATCGGCTCAGCACATCGATATTCACCGGGAAGCCACGGAAGCGGGATACGGCAGTGGTGTAGTGCTGCTGGGCCAGCACCGTGGTGGGTACCAGAATGGCTACCTGCTTGCCGTCCATGACAGCCTTCATGACGGCGCGCAGTGCCACTTCGGTTTTACCGAAGCCAACGTCGCCGCAGAGAAGACGGTCCATAGGCGTGGGGGCTTCCATATCGTGCTTGATGTCGGCGATGCAGCGCAGCTGGTCGTCGGTTTCGGGATAGGGGAAGTTATCTTCAAATTCCTTCTGCCAGGGAGCGTCGGCGGCAAAAGCAAAGCCGGGCTGACGCTTTCGGGCAGCGTACAGCTGGATCAGTTCACCGGCCATGTCCTTGGCAGCCTTCCGGGCCTTGGCCTTGGTCTTCTGCCAGGCATCGGAACCGATCTTATTCAACCGGACATTGGTATCCTCACCGCCTCCGCCGATGTACTTGCTGACCATGTCCAGCTGGGTGGCGGGAACGAAGAGGGTATCGCTGCCCTGATAAGCGATTTTGATATAATCCTTGACTGCGTTATCCACCTTGATCTGCTCCATGGCCACGAAGCGGCCAATGCCGTAGTTTTCGTGGACTACCAGATCACCGGGGGTCAGGTCGGTGAAGGCGTTCAGCTTCTGCCGGTTGGTGGAGCCGGTCTTTTTGGCGGCTTTCTTTTTGGGTTCCGTGCGGGCAATGAGCTGACCTTCCGTCAGCACTGCCAGCCGGGACAGGGGATACTCCATACCGTAGGGCAGAGTACCTTCGCTCAGCAGAATCTGTCCGGGTTTCGGCAGGGTGGTCAGGGGAATGCAGATAAAGGAAGAAAGACCCTTGGCCCGGAGCATTTCCTGCAGAAGTTCCGCCCGGCGGCGGGTGCCGCAGAGCACCAGAGAGCCGAATTCCTGCTTCTGATAGTGGCTCAGATCAGAAGCGGCGGTGTCCAGATTACCGCCGTAGCTGGGAAGCTGCTTGGCGGTCATGGGGAACAGATGCTTCGGAGGACATTCTTCCGGATAGGAAGTGCCGCCGAAGGCATCGAAATAGACGCAGGTTTTTCCCCGCAGGCTGTAGCAGAAATCCTCCCACTGGCACACATAGTCGCACAGTTCACCGGCCACCAGACCGGCCTGCAGCATGCTGTCCAGCTGCATGCCCATTTCATCGGACCGGGCATTGGCACTGCGGCGGAGGTTGGCGTGGTCGCAGATCACCACCAGCGCATCCTCCGGGATGTAATCCGCGGCAGTGGCCATTTCGGGATAAATGAGAGCCATATAGCGGTCAGAAGCGGGATTGCTCAGACCGTTTTCGTATTTTTCCAGGTCTTTTGTCAGGGTGGCGACCAGCAGCTCGTTGACGGTCTTCCGACGCTTCTGCCGCCCGATCAGATTTGCAATGTCCTTGCACAGTCCGGAAAGTCCCTTGGGATGCAGACTCGGCTGGGTCTCACCAACGGGAAGCACGGTGACAGAATCGATATTGTCATTTCGGCGCTGGGTCTGGGGGTCAAAATAGCCCATGGTGTCCAGTTCGTCCCCGAAAAATTCTGCACGGATCGGCATGTCGGCGGCAGGGGAGAAGATGTCGATGATACCGCCTCGTACCGCAAACTGACCGCTGCCTTCTACCATGCCGCAGCGGCTGTAGCCTGCGGCGGTAAGCTTGGCAATCAGCGCATCAATGGGATATTCCTGTCCCACCTCCAGCGTAAAGGCGGCATCCATCAGCACAGCTTTCGGCATGGTACGCTGGCTTAACGCTTCCCATGTCAGGATTTGCAGAGGTGTGTTTCCCTGTGCCAGATCAAAAAGCTGCCGCAGACGCTTCTGTTCCCATGCCCGGGAAACTACGGCGGCATCGTACATGGTCAGGTCCCGGCCCGGCAGGATAGGGGCCGTGACACCGAGAAAGCATTTCAGTTCTTCCTGCAATCGCCGTGCCGCCATGTCATCCTGGCAGACCAGTACCATGGGACGGGAAATATCCCGATGCAGACCCGACAGCATATGGCTGCGGTTGATCTGGCCGATGCCGGTAACGGCGACACTTTCTCCGTTTTTCAGAGCGGACACGGCAGAGGCGTATTCAGGAATGGTTTTCAAAAGAGAGAGGAGCTGTTCCATAAGAAGTACCTCAAAGAAAAAATAATGGGGGCTTAGGTCTGAACGTGGCAACGCGGAAAGTGGGTTTTTACCCCCCTTTCCGTGTTTTGACAATTTTTACTTAGGGATGGCTTCCGTTGAAGCGGTTGGCTGCTTCCGGAACACCATGGTCGATGATGGCAAGGGCTGCTTTGGCGGCGTTGTCCAGGGCTACTGCCAGTGCCTTTTCTTCATTTGCGGAGAAGGTGGACAGCACCCAGTCTGCCAGGTCATAGTTGGGATTGGGCTTGGCGCCCACACCGATCTTTACCCGGGGGAACTCCTGAGAGCCAACCTCCTGAATGATGGACTTGATGCCGTTATGTCCGCCGGCGGAGCCGTTGGGCCGGATGCGCAGCCGTCCCGGTTCCAGAGAAATGTCATCGAACATTACGATGATCCGCTGGGGCGGGATGTTGAAATAAGCGGACAGCTGCAGGACGGAGCGGCCTGACAGGTTCATGTAGGTCTGAGGCTTCAATAAAAAAACCTTAGTACCGTTGTAATTGGCCTGAGCATACAGACCCTGAAATTTCAGTTTGTCGATTTTGCAGCCGAGATTTTCGGCCAGAAGGTCCACGGCCCGGAAACCGCAGTTGTGGCGGGTCTTCTCGTATTCCCGTCCGGGATTGCCAAGGCCCACAATGAGCCAGTTTTCGTTGCTTGCCTTTTTTATCATAATGATTCTCCTATAGGCCATACTTAACCATTTTATACTCCTATTATAGCATTTTGATTGGAGAAAATGCAATATCAAGAAGAACCAAAATTCCGGGAAAAACGGCAGGCCCTTTCGTCAGGAAAACGAAATTATGTTTGAAATAGGTATTGTAGGATTTTGGAATTTGTGGTATAATACTCTGTAAAGAATTTCTAAGAGAATTTCGGGAGAACCGCATGATAAGACCTATTTTAGCTTGTCAAGACCCATACCGCACAGCAGAAGTGTTTGTGAAAGCGGGATGGAATTTAGATTTTTTGAATCCACCGGAGTCAGGAGATCCACTGGTGGGAGTGTCGCTCCACGATAATAGCTTGCTGCTGGGAATAACAGACGGTTATGTGGAAACTGAGAAACTGGACTGCATTGGCTGCGGTGTTGAATTGTATTTGACGGTTCCTGCGGATGAAATTCATGCAATTTATAAGCTGCATGGGATGATGAAACCCACGGCATTGACGATTCAGCCGTGGGGAGACCTGGCGTTTGAAGTGAGCATTGATAATTTTAAGCTTATCATTGCAGCACAGATGTGATAGGAGATAACTATGAACGATAAAATCAGAATTCAGGGTGCAAGGGAAAACAATCTGAAAAATGTCAATTTGACCATCCCCCGGGATAAACTGGTGGTCTTCACGGGATTGTCCGGTTCCGGTAAATCCAGTCTTGCCTTCGATACCATCTACGCCGAGGGCCAGCGTCGGTATGTGGAGAGCTTAAGTGCCTATGCCCGGCAGTTCCTGGGCCAGATGGACAAGCCCGACGTGGATTCCATCGATGGCCTGTCTCCCGCCATTTCCATCGACCAGAAGACCACCTCCAAGAATCCCCGTTCCACCGTAGGCACGGTGACAGAAATTTACGACTACCTGCGTCTGCTCTGGGCCCGGGTAGGCGTTCCCCACTGCCCCAAATGCGGTAAGGAAATCCGCCGCCAGACCATCGACCAGATCGTGGACCGGGTGGAAGCGCTGGGGGAGGGTACCCGCTTTATCGTCCTGTCTCCCATTGTCCGGGGGAAAAAGGGTGAGCATAAGAAGGTCTTCGAGGATGCCAAAAAGCAGGGCTTTGCCCGCATCCGGGTGGACGGCATTCTATATGATCTGACGGAGGAAATCAAGTGTGAGAAGAATAAGAAGCACAATATCGACCTTGTGGTGGACCGTCTGGTTCTGAAAGAGGGCCTGCGCCGCCGTCTGACAGACTCCATTGAAACGGCCTGCACCCATTCCGACGGTCTTGTGACCATCGAACTGCCCACCACCAAGGAAGAACTGAGCTTTTCCCAGAACTATGCCTGTGAGGACTGCGGCATTTCCATGACGGAACTGGAGCCCCGGATGTTCTCCTTTAACAATCCCAGCGGCGCCTGTCCCAGCTGTACCGGCCTGGGCTTCCGGCTGGTGGCAGACCCGGATCTGGTGATCCCCGACAAAACCAAGTCCATTTTTGACGGTGCCATTCAGGCCAGCGGCTGGCAGAGCGCCCGGACGGACTCCATTTTCCGTATGTACTTCGAGGCGCTGGCCCAGAAATACCACTTCTCCCTGACAGCCCCCTTTGCGGAACTGTCGGAGGAAGCCAAAGATGTGATCCTCTGGGGTACCAAGGGCGAAAAGCTCCGTATGTCCTATAACCGCGGCAACGGTATGGGCGTGCTGGAACAGCCCTTCGAGGGCATTCTGAACAATATTTCCCGCCGCTACAAAGAAACCCAGTCCGATTCCGCCCGGAAGGAACTGGAAGAATGTATGGCTTCTGCCCCCTGTCCCCAGTGCGGCGGAGAGCGCCTGTCGGAAATTGCCCGGGCAGTCACCGTAGGCGGCATCGGCATCATGGAATTCTGCCGCATGAGCGTCCGGGACGAACTGGAATTTATGAATAACCTTCATCTGGAGGGGAATATGGCCATGGTGGCGGCCCAGATCGTTAAAGAGATCAAATCCCGCCTTCAGTTCCTGATGGACGTGGGCCTGGGATACCTGACCCTTTCCCGGGCCTCCGGCACGCTTTCCGGCGGCGAAAGCCAGCGTATTCGGCTGGCTACTCAGATTGGTTCCTCTCTCATGGGCGTGCTCTATATCCTGGACGAGCCCTCCATCGGTCTGCACCAGCGGGATAACGATAAGCTGCTGGGCACATTGAAGCATTTGCGGGATATCGGAAACACCCTGATCGTGGTGGAACACGACGAAGACACTATGCGGGCCGCTGACTTTATTGTGGATGTGGGTCCCGGTGCCGGCAGCCGCGGCGGCGAGATCGTGGCGGCAGGCTCTCTGGATGAGATCATCGCCTGCGAGCGCAGCATCACCGGCCAGTATCTCTCCGGATTTAAGAAGATCCCCGTACCCTCTGCCAGACGTTCCGGCAACGGAAAAGTCTTGAGCATCAAGGGTGCTGCGGAGAACAATCTGAAAAATGTGGATGTGGACATTCCTTTGGGAACTCTGACCTGTGTCACCGGCGTTTCCGGTTCCGGCAAGTCCTCTCTGGTAAACGAAGTGCTGAACAAAACCCTTCTTGCCAGACTGAATCACGCCCGGACCCGTCCTGGAAAGTGCAGCTGCGTGGAGGGCATCGAACAGCTGGACAAGGTCATTGACATTGACCAGAGCCCCATCGGCAGAACGCCCCGCTCCAACCCGGCCACCTATACCAGCCTCTTCAATGATATCCGGGATCTTTTTGCATCTACCAACGATGCCAAGATCCGCGGCTACGGTCCAGGCCGGTTCTCCTTCAACGTCAAGGGCGGCCGCTGTGAGGCCTGTTCCGGTGACGGCCTTGTGAAGATCGAAATGCACTTCCTGGCAGATGTCTATGTTCCCTGCGAGGTCTGCAAGGGTGCCCGCTATAACCGGGAAACCCTGGAGGTCCAGTACAAAGGCAAGAACATTGCCCAGGTTCTGGACATGACCGCAGAGGAAGCCGTGGATTTCTTTGAAAATCTGCCCAAAATCCGCAGAAAAGCCCAGACTCTGGTGGAGGTGGGCCTTGGCTATGTAAAACTGGGCCAGTCCAGCACCACGCTATCCGGCGGTGAAGCCCAGCGGGTGAAGCTGGCCACAGAACTTGCGAGGGTTTCCACCGGTAAAACCATCTATATTCTGGACGAACCCACCACCGGCCTCCATGCAGCCGATGTCCATAAGCTTATCGAAGTGCTGCAGCGGCTGGTAGATGCGGGCAACACGGTACTGGTGATCGAGCACAATCTGGATGTCATCAAAACTGCCGACCACATCATTGACCTTGGTCCCGAAGGCGGTGACGGCGGCGGCTATATCGTAGCAGCCGGCACCCCGGAGGATGTGGCAAAGGCAGCAGAAAGCTATACAGGCCAGTACCTGAGAAGCTATCTGGAAGGATAAAAAAACTCCCGGCCATTTGGCCGGGAGAAAGATACCTTATTTTTCATATGCGGCAAGAGGCAGGGAATCGGACAATTCTACCAGCCCATGATCCCGTTCCCCGGTATAGTCGATCCGCATCACAGGGGAGCGAAGGGTGGTTTCCGTGCTCTGCCGGATGGCAAGGGTCATGGTGACTCGGGTGCCCTTTCCGTCAGGCTGGTCGATCAGTACGGTGCCGCCGTGATTGGCAGCGGCAGAACGGATCAGTACCATGCCAAGACCCAGTCCGTGGCGGCTGTCTTCGATACCGGGCTGGCGGAGATACCGGCAGAACACATTCCGCAGGATGCTTTCTGCAATACCGGAGCCGCTGTCGGTGATACTCAGCCGCAGCATCTGTCCCTGCCGGGTGAGCATGGCATCGATGCAGCCGCCCTTGGGTGTGAATTTGATGGCATTGGAAAGGATATTCAGAACCGCCCGCTCCAGCTGCTGTCCATCGGCAAGCCCCGGAATTTCTCCGGAAGGTCCCCGATAACGAAGGGTCAGTCCGGTCTTCTCTGTCAGGGCCTGGGCCTTTTCAAAAACTTCTGCCAGCAGTGCGGCAATATCCACCGTTTCCTGCCGGGATGCGGAAACGCTGCGGCCCGCATCGGACATATTTCCGATGAGGCGGAGCATCTGATGAATGCTGCGGTTCATCCGGGCAGCAGCATCCGGGTCACTGTCGCAGGCGCGCATATGATCGGCACAGATCATCATGCTGGTCAGAGGCTCCCGAAGCTCCCGGGCGGCAAGAGAAAGCGCCCGCAAAACGGCTTCGTCTTCCTCCAGGTCCAGCAGGAAAACATCGTAATCTTCCCAGCGGACCACGCAGGCACCGCAGCCGTTGGCGGACAGTGCCAGCTTCACATACAGGCATCCGCCGGAAAAATTGCTGTATTCCTCCTGACCGGTCAGCAGAAGCGTCTGCACATCGGTTCCCGGCATCAGAAGCAGTGCCTGGGCAGCAGGATTCACATGCACGATTTTTTTATTTTGAACACAAAATCCGGGGCGCATCATCAGATCCAGCATCCCGAAACAATCTGTCTTTCTTTCCATGGGTCCCTCCTAATGGGCTTAGGATGTGCAGAATAGGAAAAAACTTTCCCCGCAGGTTTCGACCTGTATCCCCATTTTACCGGGTATCCACGAAAATAGCAAGTAGAAATCTTCCGCTTTTTTTAGATATAGAGGTATTTATGCCAAACACCACCATTCACAAGGGCCACCGGGAGCGGCTGAAGCAGCGGTTTCTGGAAGACGGTCTGGACAATTTCACAGATATTCAGGTGCTGGAGCTGCTGCTGTTCTATGCCATTCCCCAGCGGGACACCAATCCCATTGCCCATGCGCTGCTGAACCATTTCGGCAGTCTTTCCGGGGTGCTGGATGCGGATGTGGCGGAGCTGAAAAAGGTTCCCGGCATCAGTGACCATTCTGCCACCCTTCTGGCGCTGGTGACAGAGCTGTGCCGTTACTATCAGGTGGACAGCGCCCAGCGGGTAGAGATCCTGACGACACTGGATGCCTGCGGTGCTTATCTGGTGCCCCGTTTCTTTGGACGTACCAGGGAAACAGTCTTCCTGCTGTGTCTGGATGCCAAGTGCAAGGTCCTCTGCTGCAAAGAGGTGGGGGAGGGCAGTGTGAATTCCTCAAGCATTTCCGTGCGCAAGATCGTGGAGACTGCCCTAGCTGCCAATGCCACAACGGTGATCCTCGCTCACAACCATCCCAGCGGTGTGGCAGTGCCTTCAGGGGAGGATGCCCAGACAACACGCCGTATTGCGGCAGCCCTCAGTGCCGTGGAGGTCCATCTGGCAGACCATATCATCGTAGCCGATGGTGATTATGTCTCCATGGTCCAATCCGGCTACCGATTTGACGATTATTTGCTTCCGTAATTATTCTGTTATTGCGAACCACTGTGCCGCAGCACGTACAGAGCGCAACCGCCAAAGGCGGCTCTTGGCGCATCGTAGTCCGCAGACTGGTGTGGCAATCTCCATCAAAAAACGAGAGGCTTCTTATGAACAAAGAACAATATAAAAGAGTCGAAAACTATATGCTATCCTGCATGGAAGACAGCGCCCATGACCGGGAGCATGTCTACCGGGTGCTGAATACAGCCCTACTGATTGCTCAGTCGGAACCGCAGATTGACCGGGATGTGCTGGTGTGTGCAGCAATGCTCCATGATATTGGTCGAAAGGAGCAGTTTGAAAACCCGGCTCTTTGCCATGCGAGGGTCGGCGGAGAAAAGGCGTTCCAATTTTTGCAGCAGATTGGATATTCGGCGTGCTTTGCGGCCCATGTTCGGGACTGCATTGTATCGCATCGATTTCGGGAGAACAATCAGCCCAAAACACTGGAAGCCAAGATTCTTTTCGATGCGGATAAGCTGGATGTGGCAGGTGCAATGGGCATTGCCAGAACACTGCTATATCAGGGGCATATGGGTACACCTCTGTATACCATCGGACCGGAGGGCTTGATTCTGGACGAAGTAGGGGAGAAGACAAAGTCCTTTTTCCAGGAATACAAATTTAAATTGGAAAACTTGTATGACCGCTTTTATACGGAATCAGGAAAAGCCCTGGCCATGGAACGACGGGAAACAGCAGTACACTTCTACGAAGGACTGCTGCAAGAGGTACAGCAATCTTTAAACGCCGGTAAAGCGGAACTGGATAAGGTTTTAACAGACATATAAGGAGGTCTTTTATGGATAAATTCAAACTGGTTTCCGAATACCGTCCCTCCGGCGATCAGCCTGAGGCCATTGCAGGACTGGTAAACGGCGTCAACTACGGCCTGCGGGAACAGACTCTGCTGGGCGTTACCGGCTCCGGCAAGACCTTTACCATGGCCTCCGTTATTGAAAAGCTGAACCGCCCCACCCTGGTGCTGGCCCACAATAAGACCCTTGCGGCCCAGCTTTGCAGCGAGTTCCGGGAGTTTTTTCCAAACAATGCGGTGGAATACTTCATTTCCTACTACGATTACTACCAGCCGGAGGCCTATGTTGCCCATACGGACACCTATATCGAAAAGGATGCTTCCGTCAATGAGGAAATTGACCGCCTGCGTCACTCGGCCACCTCGGCTCTGTTCGAGCGCCGGGATGTCATCGTGGTGTCTTCGGTGAGCTGCCTGTACGGTCTGGGTGACCCCATTGATTACAAAAGCATGGTGATCTCCCTCCGGGTAGGGCAGGAATATCCTTTGGACGATGTACTGCGGAAACTGGCAGAGATCCGCTATGAACGCAACGACCTTGACTTCTCCCGAAATAAGTTCCGCCTTCGAGGCGACACCCTGGAAATTTACCCTGCCTACTGGTCCGGAAAAGCCATCCGTGTGGAATTTTTCGGTGATGAAGTGGACCGGATCAGCGAGATCAATGCGGTGTCCGGCATTGCAGAGCGGTTTCTGGACCATGTTGCCATTTATCCTGCCAGCCATTACGTTGCGTCTAAAGAAAAACTTCACCGGGCCATGCTGGAAATCCAGCGGGAGTGCGATGAGCAGGTAGCCTGGTTCCGGGCACATGATAAGCTGATCGAGGCCCAGCGCATCGCCCAGCGTACCGCCTATGACTTGGAAATGCTGACGGAGATCGGCTTCTGCAACGGCATTGAGAACTATTCCCGGGTCATTCAGGGCCGGGCACCGGGTACGCCGCCCACCACACTGCTGGATTATTTCCCGGAAGACTTCCTGCTGTTCATTGACGAGAGCCATGTGACACTGCCTCAGTGCCGGGCCATGTACGCCGGTGACCGAAGCCGCAAGGATGCCCTGGTAAATTACGGCTTCCGCCTGCCCTCAGCTTATGACAACCGTCCTCTGAATTTCGGAGAATTTGATAAGAAAATCAATCAGGTCATCTACGTTTCTGCAACCCCTGCGGAATACGAGCGCACCCGGTCTGGCCAGACGGTGGAGCAGGTGATCCGTCCCACGGGTCTGCTGGACCCGGAGGTGGAGGTGCGGCCCATCGAAGGTCAGATCGACGACCTCATCGGAGAGATCAATGCCCGCACCGCCCGAAACGAGCGTGTTCTGGTCACCACCCTGACAAAGAAAATGGCAGAGGACCTGACGGTGTACCTGCAAAAGGCGGGCATCAAAGTCCGCTATATGCACTCCGACATCGGTGCCATGGAGCGAATGGAGATCATCCGGGACCTTCGCATGGCAAAATTCGATGTTCTCGTAGGCATCAACCTCCTGCGTGAGGGTTTGGACCTGCCGGAAGTCAGCCTGGTGGCCATTCTGGATGCCGATAAAGAGGGCTTCCTGCGCTCCGAAACCAGTCTGATCCAGACCATTGGCCGTGCGGCCCGAAATGCCGACGGCAAGGTCATCATGTATGCCGATCATGTGACACCCTCCATGCGTTCTGCTATGGACGAAACAGCCCGCCGCCGGGATATCCAGAGCGCCTATAACGAAGCCCATGGCATTGTTCCCAAAACCGTCATCAAATCCGTCCGGGACCTTATTGAAATCTCTTCTCCCACTGCAGAACGGAAAGGCCGCAGCGGCGTGAAGATGACCAAGGCAGAGAAGGAAAAGGAAATTGCCCGACTGGAGAAGCAGATGAAGGAAGCTGCCCGCATGATGGAATACGAATACGCCGCCGTGCTCCGGGATCAGATCATCGAACTTCGGGGAAATGGGCTAAAATGAATTGAAAGTTGAAAAATTATGAAAACGGTGACGATTTGCGGCAGTATGCGTTTTTCTGAGGAAATGCGGGAAATTGCCTGGGATTTGGAAACAAGGCATGGAATGAATGTGCTGCAGTGCGTCTATGATCCCCCGGGTGCAGAGCTTTCCCGGGAGATGCTGAAACGGCTGGAAGCAGCGCATTACCGAAAAATCGACCTGTCCGATGCCATTTATGTGGTGGACATCGGCGGCTATATCGGTCAGTCCGTCCGCAACGAAATTGCCTATGCACAGGCGCAGGGAAAGCAGGTCGTTTACCACAGTAAATTTTTGGAAACCTGATAAGAAAAAAAGTCGGCACAGGAATCTCCTGTGCCGACTTGAGGCCGTCGAAAATCCCCTTTGGGGCTTTTCGACGGTTTTTTTGCAGTCTGCTGCGCGCATAATTTGTTCGTCGAAGACGAACAAATTCCACACTTGCAGCCTGATAGGTGTTTTCGTCCACGTACACGCCGCGGCCGAAAACGATTTGGATGGGTTTGCCGCTTACGCGGCAAATTCTGCGAAGCCCTTTTCGACAGGCTGAAGTCGGCACAGGAATCTCCTGTGCCGACTTGACGTTTATTCTTCCACATACCGGAATCTGGGACCGCAGTAATTTTCTTTTTCTACCACTTCATTCCACATGGCAGCGGGACGTACCCACAGTCCGTGCTCGCCATAGAGGGCGCGGTAGACCACCATAGGCTCCATGGTTTCCGAATGGTTGGCGATGCCGATGACCTCGTAGAGGTTTCCTTTGAAATGACGGTACTTTCCAGGCTTAATATCCATATTTTTCCTCCGAAAAAGTGCGCCGGGAAATTCCCGGCGCACATTGTTTGTGATTAACCGTTAGGCACATCGCCGCGGATTGCGGTGTCCAGAACTGCGGAACAGTTGAACAGACCGGTGAACAGATCTGCGTGCCATGCCATGGAGTTGCCGGTGACCATCAGACGGTTCTGCCGCACGTAGGTCTGATTGACGGTGGTGGTGGCAGAGGTGGCGTTGGTGGCGTTGGCAATGTAGTACCGGAAACCGGCCTGGTACATTACATCGAAGGAGGAACCGGTGTAGTCAGTCAGATTGCTCTGCTGTGCGAAGACGAATACCTCCATAGGACCAATGACAGAGGTGACTTCCTGAGCCCACTTGCTCATGTCAGCCTTAATGTTGTTGGCATTCATATCAGCATACTTTTTGTTGGCGTAAGTATAGCTTGCCAGGGTGTAGCCCTTGGCCCGCAGGGCATCTGCCACCTTCTTGGCACCAGCCACTTCCTGATCGTAGAAGCTCTGGCTCTTGCTGCCGATGTACTCGGTGTTGCAGCGGTAGCCGAAGACGCCCTCGTCACCGGTGACAGCCAGAATAGCGCGGGCACCGCGGTAAGAGAAGTCGGGATGTGCCTCGATGAAGTCCTCCAGAATGGGAACCAGATCATAGTTGCCCACCAGAGTCTGACCGTCGGCGTTGACATACTCAGCCTTAATGTCGCCGTTGCCATCCACAACCAGGCGGCTTGCGAAGCCGTCACCCTGGGCATCCGCCAGACCATCATTGTTGCCGTCGATCATGTACTCGAAGTAGTTGACCATGGTCTCGGTGATCATGACGGGCTTCTTGTCAGCAGGCAGATACATGGGAACAACCTCAAACTTCTCGTTGCCGTTGACATCCATGGAGGAGCCGACAAAGCTGTTGAAGTCCACCAGAACATAGCCGTTATCATACAGCTGCTGCAGGATCTTGGAAAATTCTGCGGTGGTGACGAAGTTGCGGTTATACTTGCCGCCCAGCTCTGCATCCTTCTTAGCCCGGGCCATGTCTTCGATCAGAACATGGAAGCTGAGGTTGGGGATGGTGGAGGGATCCTGATGGGGAACCAGTGCGATCTGCTCGTTGGCATATTCTGCACGCTTGGCGTTCAGATCGGGATACTGGGTCAGGTCACCCAGGGAATCCAGCTTTTCAATAGCTGCCTGATAGTCATAGCCGGCAGCCAGACGCTCGGCTTCTGCACCTACAGTCAGGGCAGCCTGCTGCTGCAATTCAGCAGCGCTGATAGAGGATTCCAGACGGGCATCCTCAGCGTCCTTAGCGATCCGGCGCTGTTCAATGATATTGGACAGAGAGCCGATCAGGAAGGACAGCACCAGAATCAGACAGACACAGGCGATGATGGGGGGCAGGTAGACTTCCTTGAAGACCTGTGCCTTAGTCTTTCTGCGGCGGCGACGGGGCGCGTCGGCATCCTGCACGGGATCTTCGGGATTCTGCCAGTTCTTATCCAGAACGGGAGCAAAGTACAGGTCATAGAACTTGGTGAAGACATTGGGAGTCTTCAGCTTGGGAATGGTGATTTTCGGCAGCGCCAGCTTCTTGCGGGGCTTTTCCTCCAGTTCATCATCCTCGTCTTCGTCATCCTCGTCCTCATCGAACTCGTAGACTTCTTCCTCAGCTTCTCCCTCGTAGGCTTCTTCGCCCTCGTATTCCACTTCTTCTTCGTCGTATTCGGGCTGCTCCAGCAGCTCCTCGTCTTCGGTGTACTCCATATTTTCGTCCATAGTAATCTCCTCAGGTTCGGTTTCCTCGGAAGCTTCTGCGTCCTCTTCGGGAAGGGGCTCGTCAATGAATTCCTCTTCCGTCGGACCGGCGTCGGCTTCCACGTCTTCGCTGCCCATGTTCAGAAAATCGTCGAAGCTCATTTCCTCATCCAGATCAAAATCTTTGGTATCGGCAGCGTCATCCTCTTCCGCTGCATCAAACCGGCGGGTCAGGCCCAGTTCGTCATCGGAAAAGGTGTTCAAATCAATATTTTTATCGTAATCTTCGGTTCCAAGGAAAGACTTGGGATCGAAGTTGAATTCTTCGTCAAAATCAAATTCGATATCGAAATCTTTTTTGCCCATTGATACATCCCTACCTTTTTATGGTATAGTCAATGATATTCTATCATTGCAAAGAAAAAAAAGCAAGAACAATTGACATAAAAAATGGGCAAAGGAAAAAAAGGATTCCGCCGCAGTATCTGCAGCGGAACCTTGCAATCAAATATGCCGGATGGTGATCTGACCGAAGCTGGCATCGCAGGAAAGGGTAATGAGGCCCGCTGCCGTGGGGTCTGCCACGCCCTTTTCCTCCACATTGCCAAAGGCGGCAGAAGGATCGATCTTTGCCCGGTACTGTCTGGGTACCAGCACCGTCAACTGACCGAAGGAACAGTTCAGATTCAGCTGACAGCCTTCCGCAACTTCTTCACAACCGCTCAAATCTACCGTCATCTGTCCGAAGCTGACCTCTGCAGTGCCGCAGGATAACCGTGGCAGATTGATGAGATAGTCGTTTTCTCCGAAGCAAGTCTCGCAGGAGAAGGAATCTGCTTCCATTTTCAGCCCCCCATTATGAATGTGGTTTCCATTATGGGAAATGTGAAAGCCTCGCTTGTTAGGCTTGTGAAGGGCATCCAGCAGCAGTCCCACACCAAACATCAGCAGAATGATGGGGAAGAGCAGGCCGGTCAGCTTATCCTCCCGAAGCAGTCCTCCACGCTCCAACAGAAAATAGGTGCCGAAAAAGGTGCAGCCAAACCGGAACACGGAGAACCGGCGAAGAAGCCCCGAGATGCCGAACACCAGAAGTGCCGTTGTCCAGAGCAGATCCCATAGGGTATAGCTAAAATAGGGGGCAGGCCAACCAAGCCTGGAAGCGACAAGAATACCGCCGATCAGCAGCACCCAGCAGGCAAAGGCAATATTACTTCTGCGCCCGCCGCCCCATTGAATTTCAAGACCGTTTTTCTCCATATGCAGTCCCTCCGGTTCCTTTTCTGGGGAAGGTTCTGAGACAATTTCTGCTGTATGCACCGTCTGTTTTTCTACACCCAGCAGGGCATCGGTAGTGGTATCAAAAAGTTCTGCCAGCTTTGGCAGCATGGTGATATCGGGACAGCTTTGGTCATTTTCCCACTTGCTTACCGCCTGGGCGGTAACACCCAGCTTGTCCGCCAGTGCATCCTGGGTAAGCCCCAGCTTTTTGCGGCCTGCGGAAATTCGTTTTCCCAAGGTTTCTTCCATCAAGAATACCTCCTTTAATATGTAATGGATTCCAGATATCTGATGGCTCTATCATGCCATAAAACGGCAAAAAAAGCTATCAAATATTCGTTAACACATCGGCAAAACCCATTCAACCAGCCGTTGAGTGGGATTCAACTGCCGGTTGTGCGGAAAAACCATGGGGTTTTGCTTGCAATATTACCGGAATTGTGGTATTATTTATAAAATATGTCCTATCATCGAAACAAAGAAAAGGATGTGCTGAAAGCCTATGAAAAAACTGAGCCGCGGCGCTTATGAGGATACCAAGGGCCTGCTTCGTGTGGCGGAAACGCTGCTGGAAGTTGCGATTCTGACGGTGATCTACTACATCGTCTTCCGCAGGGGCTATGATCTGTACTACTTTGAATATAAGGGAAAATATGTGCTGATGGGCATTTACGGCATCCTGCTTTATGCCTTCTTCCAGAATTCCGAATGTACCATGTTCGGACAGCTTCACCGGGTGGATCTGATCATCGGTCAGATCATTTCCCTGTGCATTGTGAACTTCGTCAGCTATTTTCAGATTTGTCTGGTGGCGAACCGGATGCTGACTCCCGCCCCCATGCTGATGCTGACAGTCGTGGAATTTGCGGTGGCCATTGCTCTGATCTTTCTGTTCACCACCGTCTACCACAAGCTGTATGCGCCCCACGATATGCTGCTGATTTACGGTCACAAGCGGGGCGTAAGCCTGAAAATCAAAATGGATTCCCGGAAGGATAAATATAACATTTCCAAGCTGATCTCTGCAGAAGAGGGCTATGAGGCCATCATCAATGAGATCCCCAAGCACGATGCGGTGATCCTCAACGATGTACCTGCCGAGCTGCGCAACGACATCCTGAAATTCTGCTACCAGTACCGTGTCCGCACCTATGTTGCTCCCAAGCTGACGGATGTAATGCTCCGGGGTGCCCGGAACATTACCCTGTTTGATACCCCCCTGCTGCTGGTGAAGGGCACCGGTCTGACCCCTGCCCAGCGGGTGGCGAAGCGGACCATGGATATCCTGCTGGGTTCTGTGGCGCTGATCATCGCTGCGATTCCCATGCTGGTCGTAGCGCTCGCCATCAAGCTGGAGGACGGCGGACCTGTTTTCTTTAGGCAGAAGCGCATGACCCGCGGCGGCCGGGAATTTGACATTCTGAAATTCCGCAGCATGATCGTGGATGCGGAAAAATATTCCGGTGCTGTGCTGGCAGCGGGAGATGACCCCCGGATTACCAAGGTGGGCAAGATCATCCGCGCCACCCGGCTGGATGAACTGCCCCAGATCATCAACATCGTCAAGGGCGACATGAGCATCGTGGGCCCCCGCCCGGAGCGGAAGGTCATCGCCGACGAATACTGCAAGGACATCCCCGAGTTTGCTTACCGCTTAAAGGTCCGCGGCGGCCTGACCGGCTATGCCCAGATCTATGGCAAGTACAATACCAGCGCCTATGACAAGCTCCGTCTGGATCTGATGTATATTGAAAACTACTCCCTGCTGCTGGATATCAAGCTCATCATCCTGACCCTGCGCATTATTTTCAGCAAGGACAGCACTGAGGGCATCGATGTGGCACAGGAGAATCAGAAAAAAGCAGAGGAGCTGCTGAAGGATCTGGAAGACAAATAAATAGCGGGCAGGCAGTTCAAACGGAACTGCCTGCTTTGTCACTTGTAGGGGACGGCATCCTCAACGTCCTGTGTGGGGCGTCAGGAGGCCGCCCCCTACAATGATTATTTCCACGCAACCATTAACTTTTTGTAAAGAAACAGGAGATATCTGGAAAAAGATATCGATATCCTGTATAATAAAAGCCATGAAAAGGAGCGTGGGAAAGATGAAAAAACCGGAGCACAAGCCCAGCGGCAACAGCATCATGCGGATGATCTTTGTAGGCATGTCCCTGATTTTCCAGGTGGGCTGGATTTTGGTGCGTGTAAAATGGCTCAACGACTATTCGGAACTGGTTTCTGCCGTTACCGGCCTGCTTGCAGTGTCCGTGGTGCTGTATCTGAACAGCAAGAACACCAATGCTGCCATGAAAATGCCCTGGATTATGCTGATCCTTGCCATTCCTGTGCTGGGCCTGAGCATGTATCTGCTCTTTGAAATTCTGGGAGATCCCGGCATCGGCAAGCGGCTCCGGAAGGCCCGGGATCAGAAAGTCATGGATACCCCGGAATCTGCCCACCGGGCTTTTTCCAATCTGAAAGTCAGCGATCCCGATGCCGCCAGTCAGAGCTGCTACCTGTGGCACCGGGCAGGCTATCCTGTATACGAAAATACCGCTGTCCGATATTTCCCCGAAGGAAAGCTGGCTCTGGAAGCCATGAAACAGGATCTGGAAAAGGCAGAACACTTCATTTTTATGGAATATTTCATCGTAGAAGACGAATCCTCCTTCCGGGAACTGGAAGATATTCTGGTCCGCAAGACGCAGCAGGGGGTAGAGGTCCGGCTGATGTACGATGATATCGGAAGCGTGGGCAAGGTCAATATGCTTTTTGCCAAGCGGCTGAATGAAAAAGGCCTCCGCTGCATTCCCTTCAATCCGGCACTGCCAATTCTGAATCTGTTTATGAACCATCGGGACCATCGGAAAATCACGGTTATTGACGGTAAGGTGGGCTTCACGGGAGGCTACAATCTGGCGGACGAATATTTTGACCGCACCCATCCCTACGGCCACTGGAAGGATACCGGTATCCGGCTGGAGGGCGAAGCGGTGCGGAGTCTGACGGAGACCTTCCTGGAACTGTGGAGCGTGCAGGCCGGAGGCAGGGAAGACATCCGGCAGTATCTGACTATCTCCCACAGTGTTTCCGCCCGGGGCTTTGTCCAGCCCTTTGCGGACAATCCCCTGGAGGAAGAACGGGTGGCGGAAAATGTCTACTTAAATCTGATCCATCAGGCCAGGAAGTCCCTCTGGTTTATCACGCCCTATCTGATTATTACCGATGAAATGAGCCACGCCCTGAGCCTTGCGGCTATGCGTGGGGTGGATGTGCGGATCATTACCCCCGGCATCCCGGACAAGAAAACAGTCTATGCCGTCACCCGGTCCTACTATACCGGCCTTGTCCGCAACGGTGTCCGAATTTATGAGTATACCCCCGGCTTCTGCCATGCCAAGCAATGCATCTGCGACGGAAAAATGGTCTCCATCGGCACCTCTAATCTGGATTACCGCAGTCTTTACCATCATTTCGAAAACAATGTCCTGCTGATGGGCTGTGATGCCGTGCAGGAGATTGCTGCTGATTTTGAAGCCACCTTCGCCCAGTGCCGGGAGGTAACGGAGCAGTACCGTACCCCCCGGGGCAAAGCCATGGGTACATGGCAATACATCCTCCGCCTGTTTGCGCCGTTGATGTAAAAATATCGAGTCTGTAGTCGGTCTGTTTTGCATAGGGCGGGAATTTACTCCCGCCCTTCGGTTTCTATTTACCATGAAATCACCCTTGCAAAGACGCATAAACCTGTTATAATAAGGAACATAGTATTATGAAGAAGTATTATTATCGGAAAGGAGCGGCATTATGACCCTGAGAGCCCGGCTGTATGCCTTCTGGGTGAAGAAACGGCCGAAAAATTTGAGCGCTGCCAAGATCATTGCCCTGACCTTCGGTGCCATTATCCTGCTGGGTGCGGCGCTTCTGACATTGCCCATTGCCTCCCGCAGCGGTATTTCCTGCGGCTTCCGCCCGGCACTGTTCACAGCCACCTCTGCCACCTGCGTTACAGGCCTGGTGCTGTATGATACCTGGACCCAGTGGAGCGGCTTCGGACAGACGGTCATTATCAGCCTGATTCAGATCGGCGGTCTGGGCTTCATGTCCGCCGCTACCATGCTGGTGTTTCTGCTGCGAAAGCGCATCGGCTTCAAGCAGCGGCTTGTTATGGCCCAGTCCCTCAGTGTCAGCGATATGGACGGCATTGTGAACCTCCAGAAAACCGTGCTGAAAGGCAGCTTTGCCATCGAGGGCATCGGCGCAACGATTCTGTTTTTTCGGTTCCTGCCGGAATTTGGCTTCGGTAGCGCACTGAAATGGGGCGTTTTCCATTCCATTTCCGCCTTCTGCAATGCGGGCTTCGACATTTTCGGCTGCATCACCCCCGGTGCCAGCCTGATGGAGTTTCAGTCTGACCCCATCGTGCTGCTGACATTGGGCGCGCTTGTGGTGGCAGGAGGTCTCGGTTTTGTGGTTTGGCAGGAGATTGCAGAGCATAGAAGCTTCCGAAAATTCAGTGTCTATACCAAGCTGGTTCTGGTGGCCAGTCTGTCTCTTCTTCTGACCGGTTGGGTCATGACCTGCATTCTGGAATGGAACAATCCCGGCACGCTGGGGCCCATGACGGTAGGAGAAAAACTTCTGAATGGCCTGTTCCAGTCCATCACTCTCCGTACTGCAGGATTTGCTGCCATCGATCAGGCGCTGCTGACAGAGGCGGGTAAGGGCTTCAGCATGATCCTCATGCTCATCGGCGGGTCCTCCGGCTCTACTGCCGGCGGTCTGAAAACCGTGACATTTGTGGTTCTGCTGCTGTTTATGGCATCCCGGGCCAGAGGAAAGGAAAACGTTGCAGTCTTTAAGCGCACCATCCCTCAGGGTCAGGTGCTGGATGCCATGACCATTGCCTTCATTATGATCACACTGGCAGTTTTTGGCGGTATCTTTATCAGCGCCACATCGCCCATCGGCTTTACCGATGCTCTGTATGAGGCGGTATCCGCGCTGGCTACCGTGGGGCTGACGGCAGGGGCTACCGGAAGTTTAAGCATTCCGGCCCAGATTCTCATTATTTTATATATGTACTTTGGCAGAGTCGGCGTGCTGACCATCAGTCTGGGCTTCCTGACAGGAGACCGGGCGGAGGAGCGCTTCCGTTATGCGGAAACGAAACTGCTGATCGGATAACAGGAGTATTTAGTATGAAATCATATGTCATTATTGGTTTGGGCCTGTTTGGACAGGCGCTTGCCCGGCAGTTGTGCAAGCTGGGCGCAGAAGTGCTGGCTATGGATATCCGCAGCGACCTGGTGCAGCAGGTGGCAAATGATGTGACCCACGCCGTTGTAGGCGATGCCCAGGACAAGGAGGTCCTCCGGGCGCTGGGAATCCGGGATATGGATTGCGCTGTCATCGCCATTGGTGATGATCTGGCGGCGTCCGTGCTGATCGCCATGAATCTGCAGGAACTGGAAGTTCCTTATATCGTCTGCAAAGCCCATGACGAGACCCATCGCCGGGTGCTGGAAAAGCTGGGCGTGAATCGGGTAGTGATCCCGGAGCAGGAAAATGGCCAGCGCTTGGGCCGGAGCCTGCACAGTCATAATGTTTTGGAATACATCGAACTATCCGAAGATTACGGTATTCTGGAAGTGCCCGCTCCCCAAAGTTGGGTGGGTAAGACCCTGAAAGGGCTGAACGTCCGGGCCAAGCACTCGGTCAACATCATTGCCATCGAGGGAGAAACGGGCGTCAATGTTTCTCCTGCGGCAGATTATGAGATACACGAGAAGGATATTCTGGTGGTTCTTGGAGACAATTATTCACTTGAGGCGGTGCAGAAGCTGTGATGGAGCAACGAATTACTTCCCGGAAAAATCCCCTTTTACAGCAGGTGAAGAAACTGCTGTCCTCCAAAAAAGCCCGGGAAGAAGCGGGCCTTTTTGCGGCCGACGGAACCAAGCTGCTTATGGAAGCGGTGAAATATTATCCCGGACTGGATACGGTGATTCTGTCTGACGGCGTGGAAGCCCAGGTCCCGGAGACTGTCCGGGTAATCCGGGTGCCGGGGGATGTGATGGAATCTATTTCTCCGATGGCAAGCCCCCAGGGAGCCCTGTTCCTGTGCCGTTTTCCCGACAGAAAAGCATTTGCGCCCAAAGCCGGAATGCTTCTGCTGGATGGCATTCAGGACCCCGGTAACTTAGGAACCATTTTACGGACAGCCGACGCCCTGGATGTCCCCGTGGTGCTGCTGGAAGGCTGTGCCGATCCCTATAGCCATAAGGTAGTCCGCTCCTCCATGGGCGCAGTGTTCCGCACCGAGGTGGTGCAGGGAAAGTGGGAAGAAGTGAAAGCAGCCTGCGCGGAAGCAAATATTCCCATTGGTGTCACGGCCCTGTCTGACCGGGCCAAAGACCTGCGGCAGTGGGAACTGAAGAAGATGGCAGTGGTCATTGGCAGCGAAGGACAGGGTGTCCGGCAGGAGATCCTCCAAAGCGCCGACGCGGAGCTGATCATCCCCATGAATCCCCACTGCGAATCCCTTAACGCCGCCGTGGCAGCAACCATTGTCATGTGGCAGATGAAACAATAAAATTAAAAATGTAGGGGGCGGCGTCCTCGACGCCCCGCATTGGAAACATTACAGAAAGAGAAAGGGTGAAGAAAATGCTGATACACTGGCTGTGGCTGGCCCACCGTCCGGGGCTCAGTGACCGGATGAAGGCGGTGCTTTTGCAGCATTTTCAGGACCCGGAAGATATCTATTTTGCAGATAAAGAGGCTTTCAGCCATATCGAGGGACTGTCCCCGGAGAACCTGGAAGCCTTGCAGGATAAGGAATTGACCCCGGCGGAGCAGATCATGGATGCCTGCCAGCAGGAAAATCTGCATATCCTGACCTGCCGGGATGCAGCCTATCCCGGAGCGCTGAAAAACATTCCCGACCCGCCGCTGGTCCTCTATTATAAAGGACAGCTTCCTTCACTGGATTCCAGCCCCGTCATCGGTGTGGTGGGAACCCGGAAAGCGTCTGCTTACGGCATGACCTCTGCCAAGCGCCTGGGTTACCAGATCGGAAAATGCGGCGGCATTGTGGTATCCGGTATGGCCTACGGGATTGACTCCATGGCCATGTCCGGAGCCCTGACTGCCGGAGCAAAGGTGGTGGGCGTACTGGGCTGCGGGGCGGACATTGTCTATCCGCTGTCCAACCGGGCGCTGTTTCAGGATGTGGAGCGGTATGGCTGCATCCTCAGCGAATTTCCTCCGGGAACCCCGCCTGCGAAGTGGAATTTTCCCCGGCGCAACCGCATTATCAGCGGCCTGAGTAACGGGGTGCTGGTGGTGGAAGCCCCGGAGAAAAGCGGCGCGCTGATTACTGCCCGCCTTGCGGCAGAGCAGGGCCGGGATGTTTTTGCGGTTCCCGGAAATATCGACATGCCTTCCTTCGTGGGCAGCAACCGCCTGCTGCGGGACGGTGCCATTATGGTATCCTCCGGCTGGGATATTTTGAGTGAATATGAAGCCCTGTACCCGGATAAGATTCGGAAGGACACTGTTCCTGTCCACCAGACCGCCTACCCCGATGAGGTGGCGGCAGCCGGGGCAGATGGGGAAAAGCCCCTTCCCAAAGTGGCCCAAACCACCGCTGTTCCCGGTAAAAAGACGCATCTTAAGAAAAAATTAGAGAAAAAAAGCATTGACAAGGAGCCCGCCAGCGCTTATAGTGACGTAAACAAAGAAACGCCAAAGCTTTCCGAAGAGGAGCAGAAAATCGTTTCTGCCCTGCAGAATGGAGAGCGTCTGGTAGACGATGTGATCGCCGAGACCGGCCTGACCACCGGAAAGTTGCTGTCCAGCCTGACCATGCTGGAGCTGAAGGGTGTCCTGCGCCGTCTGCCGGGAAAGCGCATCAGTTTGAAATAACGAAACGGAGAATTTTCAGAATATGGGAAAATCTCATAATCTTGTGATCGTGGAGTCCCCCTCCAAAGCGAAGACCATCGGCCGGTATCTCGGCCCGGGTTATACTGTCAAGGCCAGTATGGGCCACCTCCGGGACCTGCCCAAAAGTAAAATGGGTGTGGACCTGGAAAATGATTTTACGCCCCAGTACATTCCTGTCCGGGGCAAGGAATCCCTTATTAAAGAATTGAAGGCAGATGCCGCCAAGGCGGATACCGTTTATCTCGCAACTGACCCGGACCGGGAAGGCGAAGCCATCTCCTGGCATTTAAAAGAACTTCTGGGGCTGTCCGATGAAAAGGCCCAGCGTGTCACCTTTAACGAGATCACCCAGAAGGTAGTAAAGGAATCCATCCAGAATCCACGGGACATCGACTATGACCTGGTGGACGCCCAGCAGGCAAGACGGATCCTGGACCGCATCGTGGGTTACCAGCTGTCTCCTCTGCTGTGGAAGAAGGTCCGGCGGGGCCTGTCCGCAGGCCGCGTCCAGTCTGTGGCCACCCGTCTGGTGGTGGACCGGGAAAATGAGATTCGGGCCTTCCAGCCCAAGGAGTACTGGTCCCTGGATGTGACACTGAACCGCCTGGGCAAGCCTGGTTCCTTTGTGGCCCATTATTATGGCAGTCCCCAAAAGCAGGAACTGGAAAATGAAGCCATGACCCAGGCTGTTATTGACGACATTACCGGTAAAGAATTTACCGTTACCAATGTGAAAAAGGCAGAGAAGAAGCGTTCCTCCGCGCCTCCTTTTACCACCTCTACCTTGCAGCAGGAAGCATCCCGGAAGCTTGGCTTTACGCCCAAGAAGACCATGATGATCGCCCAGCAGCTGTATGAAGGCGTGGATGTGGAAGGCGAAGGTACTACGGGCCTGATTACCTATATGCGTACCGACTCTCTGCGGCTTTCTGACGAAGCGATGGATGCAGCCGCGGCTTTTATCCGCAGCCGCTATGGCGAAAGCTATTATTATGGGAAGCACCATGTCTTCAAGACCAAGGGAAATGCCCAGGATGCCCATGAAGCCATCCGTCCCTCCCATGTGGAGCTGGACCCGGAGCGTGTCCGCGGCAGCCTGACTGCTGACCAGTACAAGCTCTATAAGCTGATCTGGAGCCGCTTCCTTGCTACCCAGATGGCAAATGCTCTGTTTGATACGGTGTCCATCGATGCCGAGTGCCAGGGTCATGTGTTCCGGGCAAGCCACCAGAGCATGCGCTTCCCCGGCTTCATTGCCGTTTATGAGGAAGGTCGAGATGATGACGGCGAAGCCATGGGCTCCCCGCTGCCGGATCTGGAAGCAGGGGAGAAGGCAGCTTCCTCCAATATCCAGAAGGAGCAGCACTTCACCCAGCCCCCCGCCCGCTATACCGAGGCAACTCTGGTCAAAGCTATGGAAGAAAAGGGCGTTGGCCGTCCCTCTACCTATGCGGCCACTGTGTCCACCATTCAGGACCGGGAATATGTCACCAAGCAGGACAAGCGCCTTGCTCCCACCCCTCTGGGTGAAATCGTCACCGGCTTAATGATGGAGCGGTTCAACGATATCATCGATGTAGAGTTCACCGCCAACATGGAAAACCGTCTGGACGCGGTGGAAGAGGGCCAGCAGCACTGGAAAGCCCTCCTGGCAGAATTCTATGGGGATTTCAAGAAGGAACTGGAAGAAGCGGAGACTGCACTGGAAGGTGTCCGTATCAAAGTTCCGGAAGAAGAAACCGATGAAATTTGTGAGGTCTGCGGACGGAACATGGTCATCAAAATGGGCCGGTTCGGCAAATTCCTTGCCTGCCCCGGCTTCCCGGAGTGCAAGAACGCCAAGCCTCTGGTAGAACGGATGCCCGGACGGTGCCCCAAGTGCGGCAGCGGTATGCTCAAGCGCAAGTCCAAGAAGGGTTATGCCTACTATGCCTGTGAAAAGGGTGCCGAGTGCGGATTCATGAGCTGGGATGTTCCCACCGCTGAGGATTGTCCCGAGTGCGGCTTCACCATGTTCAAGAAGTCCGGTAAGGGCCGCAACAAACCCTTCTGCATTAACGAAACCTGCTCCCGATTCCTCCCGGAGGACCAGCGGGGGTATTATAAGAAGAAAACTGCCGAAGAGGGTGGGGAAGCTCCTGCCGAAGAAAAGGCAGAGAAGAAGACGACCAAAAAGGCAGCTGCCAAGAAGCCTGCCGCCAAGAAGACCGCTGCGAAGAAAACCGCAGCAAAGAAGACAACCGCCCAAAAGACTACCAAGAAGGGGAAGGAGGCCGCAGAATGAATGTAAAAGTAATTGGTGCCGGCCTTGCCGGTTCCGAAGCTGCCTGGCAGCTGGCAAACCGGGGCATAGATGTGACCCTGTATGAAATGAAGCCCAAAAAGATGAGCCCTGCCCATCACAGCGAGGATTTTGCGGAGCTGGTCTGTTCCAATTCCCTCCGTGGCGACCGTCTGGAAAACGCTGTTGGTCTTTTGAAGGAAGAACTGCGCCGTGTCGGCAGCCTCATCATGGAATGTGCGGAAGCTACCCGGGTGGAAGCCGGCGGCTGTCTGGCTGTGGACCGTGGCGGCTTTGCCAGAATGGTCACCGAGAAGATCCGGAACCATCCCAATATTACCGTGGTTTCCGAGGAAGTCACCGAGGTTCCCGAAGGCCCTGTCATCATCGCCACCGGCCCTCTGACCTCCGATGCCATGAGTGAAGCCATCGGCAAATATTTCGGACAGACCGGCTACCTCCATTTCTTCGATGCTGCCGCACCTCTGGTAACGGCAGAGTCCATCGATATGAACCTGGCCTGGTGGCAGTCCCGCTATGACCGGGGTACCCCTGACTATATCAACTGCGCCCTGAACAAGGAGCAGTATGAGGAATTTATCAAAGAACTGACTACTGCGGAAGAAGCAGAGGTCCATGGCTTTGAAGACAAGAACGTCTTCGAGGGCTGCATGCCCGTGGAAGTCATGGCCCGCCGTGGCTTTGATACCCTGCGCTACGGTCCCCTGAAGCCCGTTGGCCTGGTGGACCCCAATACCGGCAAGGAACCCTATGCCGTTGTTCAGCTGCGGCAGGACAATGCCGCCAAGACGGTGTACAATCTGGTTGGCTTCCAGACCCATCTGAAATTCGGTGAGCAGAAGCGGGTTTTCTCCATGATCCCCGCGCTGAAAAATGCGGAATTTGTCCGCTACGGTGTCATGCACCAGAATACCTTCCTCCAGAGCCCCAAGCTTCTGGACAAGTATTATGCCGACCGCCGGAATCCTCTGGTGGCCTTCGCCGGACAGATGACCGGCGTGGAGGGCTATGTGGAGTCCACCGCCTCCGGCTATCTGGCTGCCGTTGCCATGGCTGCCAAGGTGCAGGGCCGGGAACTGCCTGACTTCCCCAAAACCACCGCCATCGGTGCGCTGGGCCTGTACATCAGTGATGGAAGCATTGAGAACTTCCAGCCCATGAATATCAATTTCAGCATTATTTCTCCGCTGGAAAAGCGGATTCGTAAGAAAGCAGAAAAGAATCTGGCCATCGCAAACCGTTCTCTGGAAGTGATCGACGAACTGGTGGCCAAGGGTATTTAAAGAGAAAGAGGTGGAGCAGTTGAAAATCATTCTGGATGCCATGGGCGGCGATTTCGCGCCTGAAGCACCTGTAATGGGTGCCATCGATGCAGCCAAGGCTTATGGTGCGCAGATTTTGCTGGTTGGCCGGGGAGAGGAAATTCTTGCCGTTCTGAAAAAGAACGGCATTGAAAACCTGCCTGACGGTATTGAAATCGCCCACGCTGACGATGTGGTGGATATGCACGACGATCCTGCAAGAGTCATTCACCAGCGAAAGAATTCTTCCATGGTGGTGGGTCTGAAAATGCTTTCTGAGGGCCGGGGCGATGCCTTTGTATCCGCCGGTTCCACCGGTGCTTTGCTGACAGGTGCTACCCTTATCGCCAAGCGTGTCAAAGGTATCCGCCGCGCTGCTATGGCTCCTTCCATGCCTACCAAGGCCGGACATAAGGTCATCATCTGTGACTGCGGTGCCAATGCGGAGTGCACTCCGGAATTTTTGCTGCAGTTCGGCCTGGTGGCCTCTGCCTATTCCAAGTACACCCTGGGTGTCAAGAATCCCAAAGTGGGTCTGCTGAATATCGGCACTGAGGACAGCAAGGGCACACAGCTGCAGAAAGATGCCTACGCCCTGCTGAGTGAAGCCGCAGGCAAGGGCCTGATCAACTTCGTCGGCAATGTGGAAGCACGGAATGTGCCTTTGGGCGAGGTGGATGTTGTGGTCTGCGACGGCTTTAACGGCAATGTTCTCATCAAGTCCATTGAAGGTACTGCCATGTTCATGGGCAGCCTGCTGAAGAAGATGTTCAAGAGAAATCTTGGCTCCAAGATTGGCTACCTGCTGTGCAAGGCGGGTGTGGATGATATGATGAAGCTGCTGGACTCTCGGGAGATCGGCGGTACTCAGTTCCTGGGTATCAAGAAGCCTGTTATCAAGTGCCATGGCAATTCTGACCGCCTTGCCTTCCGCAACGGCATCAAGCAGGCTATGGTTGCCGCAGAAAGCGACTTTACCGAGCAGCTGGAGAAGGACCTGGCTGCCATGAAGGAGAGTGCGGCCGAATGATCAAAGATCTGGAAACCGCTATTGGTTACCGGTTCCATAATATTCAGCTGCTGCAGAATGCCCTGACCCACTCTTCCTATGCCAACGAACGCTGGCACAACAGCCTGCTGAGCAATGAGCGGCTGGAGTTTTTGGGTGACAGTGTGCTGGGCATGCTGGTGGCAGAGTACCTGTACCGCAATTTCCCCAACCGTCCCGAGGGCGAGCTGACCCGGATGCGTGCGGATATGGTCTGTGAACAGACGCTTGCCGCAGCTGCCAACCGGATTGGGATTGGCCAGCATCTGCTGCTGGGCCATGGCGAAGAGCAGGGCGGCGGCAGAAGCCGCAACTCCATTCTGGCGGATGCTATGGAGTCCGTCATTGCTGCCTGCTTCCTGGATGGCGGTATTGAAGCAGCGCTGAAAGTGGTGCAGCAGTTCATTCTGGTGGAGGTCCCTGTGACCAAGCTCCACAATGCGGATTATAAGACCCAGCTGCAGGAGCTGGTGCAGCAGAAGAAAAACCAGGCCCTGAGCTATGCGCTGGTGGGCCAGTCTGGCCCGGACCATGACAAACAGTTTTCTGTAGAAGTTGCTTTGAACGGCAAAGTGGTAGGCAGCGGCATCGGCAGCAGCAAAAAGCGTGCCGAACAGGATGCCGCCCGGTCGGCCATCGAAAAGCTGTTCCCCGGACATCTGTAATCTTTATGAGCCTGCTGCGATATGCAGCAGGCTTCTTTTCAAAATGTTTGGGCGGTTATTACCTGCCTGGAAGGAGGAAAACTATGGACATTACCATCGAAAGGGCGAAACCCTCTGATGCAGCGGAGATTCTGACCTATCTGCGTCAGGTGGGAGGAGAAACCGACAATCTGACCTTCGGCCCGGAAGGGCTGCCCTTTGGCGTGGGGGCGGAAGAAGCGTATCTTTCCGGAATAGAGAATTCCCGGGATGAGATCATGCTGATTGCCAGGGAAAATGCAAAAATTGTGGGAGTTTCCTCATTGAATCGTCTGCCCCGCAGAATGTCCCATCGCGGAGATTTTGGCGTGAGTGTTGTAAAAAGTCACTGGAACCGGGGGATCGGAAGGCGCCTTCTTGAGAATATTCTTGCATTGGCCAAAGAAAACGGCTTTGAGATCATCGACTTGCAGGTTCGCAGTGATAATGCAGCCGCAATCCACCTGTATGAAAAATATGGATTTCAGAAGCTTTGCACATATCCTGCCTTTTTCAAAATTGGAACCCAGCCTGTTGATTTTGAACTCATGTGCCTGAAATTAGATTGAATAAGGGGAAAATTTGGTTTGTTGTTGACAAAACTGTGAGAGTAAGGTAAAATATACAGATGTATATTGAAAAACCAAAATGTAGAGAGGAGAAGAGTATGGATCTGCATAACAAACTGCTGGAAGTCAGCAGACTCTTCCGAATCGATTATGAATATCTCGGTTACGAGACCATCCAGATGGGTAACGTTAACCGTACATATAAGGTCAACTTTATGCTGCCGGAGGGAAAGCCCAAGTCTTTTCTGGTGCAGAATGTCAATACCTATGCTTTCCGCAATCCTGTGGGCCTGATGGACAATATCGATAAGGTCACGGAGCATATCCGTGCCAAAAAGCCCGGCCAGCTGGCTCTGCATTTCCACCATACCGCAGACCGGAAGACCTATGTGGCAGACGGCAAGAATTTCTGGCGCATGACCAACTATGTGCCTTCCGTCACCTATAATTCCGTGACGGATCTGGCAGTGGTTCGCAATGCCGGTGCCGCCTTCGGTGAATTCCAGATGGATCTGGAGGATTTCGATATTTCCGAACTGATCGAGACCATTCCCGGCTTCCATAATACCCGCCAGCGCTATGAGAACTTCCGCAAGGCAGTTCAGGAAAATAAGGCTGGACGGGCAGATGAGGTTCGGGAGGAGATCGATTTCCTGCTGTCCGTGGAGGACAGGGCCTGTACCCTGACGGATCTGCAGCAGGCAGGAGAGATCCCTCTGCGTGTGACTCATAATGATACCAAGATCAATAACGTTCTGTTCCACCCGGAAACCAAGGCATCCATGATCGTAGTCGATCTGGATACAGTCATGCCTGGTCTGATGGGTCATGACTTTGGCGATGCCATCCGTTTTGCAGCCAACTTCGTGGAGGAGGACTGCCGGGACTATGAGAAGGTGGGCGTTGACCTTGAGGTCTTCCGGGCCTTTGCGGAAGGATTCCTGTCTAAGACCGCAAAAACAATGACTCCCAAGGAACTGGATACGCTGGCGCTGAGCTGTTTTGTGCTCACCGCAGAACTGGCCACCCGGTTCCTGGCCGACTACTTAGACGGCGACCTGTACTTCAAGACCAATGCACCGGATCATAATTTGGTCCGCACCCGCTGTCAGATCGCGCTGGCAAAGGATATGCTGAAGAAGATGGACCGGATGGAAGCCATCATCCGGGAATGTGCCGTTTCCGTAAAATAATGAGACTACCCCTGCCCGCAGCGCAAAGCTGCGGGCATTTTTCCTGTTTCTGCGCCGTGGAAAGTAAACTTCTGCTTGCTGTCTTTGACAGAATGTGTTATAATAAAATGAAGTATACAGACAATAGTTAGAAGTCTGTCCTTTTATAGATTTTTGCGCATTTGGGATGTGTTTGAAAATGAATTTGAGAAAAAACAGTAAATTAACGCCTACCGTTCTGTCCAAAATCGTTCTGATTATGCTGCTGGACGTACTGGCCACTGCCGGTTCCTTCTTTCTGGGCCTGTGGTTCCGTTATGATTTTGCTTTTGACAATATCCGTGCCATGCATCTGGAGGGCTACTTGTCTGCCATCGGTCCCTGGTGCCTGGTTACACTGGCAGTGCTGGCGCTGTTCCGCCTGTACAGCAGTATCTGGGCCTTTGTGAGCACCTCGGAGGTATTCCGCATCATTGGTGCCTATTTGGTGCTGGCGGTCCTGGGTGTAGCCATGTTCCACTTTGACGGTTACATTATGCCCCGGGCCAGTATGATCATGGGTTATCTCATCAGTTTTGTCTGCACTGTAGGCATTCGCTTTTCTTACCGTCTTTGGAGAACGGCTCAGCGGAAATTGCTGCACATGGCCCATACCAAAAATATGCGCAATGTCATGATCATCGGTGCCGGTGATGCAGGCCGGGCACTGGCGCTGGAATTTGCCAACAGTGATTTTGTCCGGGACAATCTGGCCTGTGTCATTGATGACAACCCGGTAAAGCTGAACAAGCGGCTCTGCGGTGCTCCCATCGTGGGCAACCGCTATGATATCCCCGATGCCGTCAAACGCTATAAGGTCAGTAAGATTATTTTTGCGATCCCCAGCTGTAATGCCAAGACCCGCAAGGAAATTCTGGATATCTGCACTACTACCGGCTGCGAAGTCCAGCTGCTGCCCGGTATCTTCCAGATGGTCAACGGTGAGGTCAGCGTCAGCAAGCTGCGCAATGTTGACCCTCAGGACCTGCTGGGTCGTGACCCCATTAGGGTCAATCTGGAGGAGATTTTTGATTATATCCACGGAAAGACCGTTATGGTCACCGGCGGCGGTGGAAGCATCGGCAGCGAACTGTGCCGCCAGATCGCCAGCGCAAAACCGGAAAAACTGATTATTTTTGAAATATACGAGAACAACGCCTACGACATTCAGATGGAACTGCGGCGCAGATATCCTGAACTGAATCTGGAAGTTCTTATCGGATCTGTCCGCAATACCAACCGGGTAGACTATGTGGTGGGCAAGTATAAGCCGGACCTTGTGTTCCATGCTGCAGCCCATAAGCACGTCCCTCTCATGGAGGACAGCCCCAACGAGGCCATTAAGAATAATGTCTTCGGCACCTATAAAATGGCGAAGGCTGCGGCAAAATATGGTGTAAAGCGGTTCGTCCTGATCTCCACCGACAAGGCGGTGAATCCCACCAATATCATGGGTGCCTCCAAGCGCCTTTGCGAAATGGTGGTGCAGATGATGAACCGGGAAAGCAAGACTGAGTTTGTGGCAGTCCGTTTCGGCAATGTTCTGGGCTCCAATGGCAGCGTCATCCCCCTGTTCAAGAAGCAGATCGAAGCCGGCGGCCCTGTCACCGTTACCCATCCCGACATTATCCGCTACTTTATGACGATCCCCGAAGCCGTCAGCCTGGTGCTGCAGGCAGGCTACTATGCCCGGGGCGGTGAGATATTCATCCTGGATATGGGTGAGCCTGTCAAGATCGACACCATGGCCCGGAATATGATCCGTCTCAGCGGCTACGAGCCCGATGTGGATATCAAGATCACCTATACCGGCCTGCGGCCCGGTGAGAAGCTGTATGAAGAACTGCTGATGAAGGAAGAAGGCCTTCAGGAGACTGCCAATAAGCTGATCCATATCGGCAAGCCCATTGAAATGGATGACGAGAAGTTCAAGGAGCAGCTTGTCCGTCTGGAAGCAGCTTGTAAGGCTGAGGCCAGCAACATGAAGGACATTGTGGCGGAAGTAGTCCCCACCTATAAGAGAAAACTGGAAGTATAACGGAAAAGGAGAAATCCGCATGTATCAGAAATTTGGAAAGCGTTTTCTGGATATCGTTCTGTCCGGCTGCGGCATTGTCGTGCTGGCTCCGGTATATCTGATTCTGGCAGCTGCCATCAAGATGGACGATCCCGGCCCTGTGTTTTTCCGCCAGAAGCGGGTGGGCATCCACAAGACCCATTTCCAGATTCTGAAATTCCGTACCATGAAAATGTGTACCCCTAAAGACACCCCCACCCATCTGCTGGAGAATCCCCAGCAGTATATCACCCGGGTTGGCAGCGTGCTGCGCAAGCTCTCTCTGGACGAGCTGCCCCAGATTTTTCAGATCTTCACCGGCGAAATGTCCATCATTGGTCCCCGGCCTGCCCTGTGGAATCAGTTTGACCTGATCGAAGAACGGGACAAGTACGGCGCCAACGATGTACGTCCCGGCCTTACCGGCTGGGCCCAGATCAATGGCCGGGATGAACTGCCCATTGATGTAAAGGCACGCTTCGACGGCGAATATGTGCAGAACCTCAGCTTCGCCTTCGACTGCAAGTGCTTCTTCGGCACCATTGCTTCCGTCCTGAGATCCGACGGCGTGGTGGAAGGCGGCACCGGACAGCTGGAAAAGGAGAAGAAGGAGAAATGAAGAAACTTCTCATCACTGGAGCGGGCAGCTATGTGGGTGTATCCGTGGCGCAGTATCTCAGCCGCTGGCCGGAGCAGTACAGCGTGGATACCGTGGATATGATCGGGGAGGGCTGGAAGACTGCTGATTTTTCCGGCTTTGATGCGGTACTTCATGTGGCGGGCATTGTCCATCAAAAGGACAGCAAAAACGATCCCGCGCAGAAAGAACTGTACGAACGGGTCAACACCCGCCTTGCCATTGAAACAGCCCAAAAAGCCAAGGCGGAAGGTGTGAAGCAGTTCCTGTTCATGAGTTCCGCCAGCGTTTACGGTCTGGATGCCCCGGTTGGAAAGATTGTAACCATTACGGCGGATACCCCTCTGAGGCCCAAGGATAACTATGGCATTTCCAAGGCAAAAGCCGAGGAAGGCCTGCAGGTCCTGGCAGATGACAGCTTCAAACTGGCTATCCTCCGTCCGCCTATGATCTACGGAAAGGGCTGCAAGGGAAACTACCGGACCATGGCAAAGCTTGCCAAAAAGCTGCCGGTGTTCCCGTGGGTGGACAACCGGCGCTCCATGCTGTATATGGAAAATCTGGCGGAATTTATCCGATTGCTGCTGGAAGACGAGGCAGAGGGCGTTTTCTGCCCCCAGAATAACGAATACGTCAATACCAGCGATATGGTGAATCTGATTGCCCATGCCAATGGAAAGGGTATTTTGCTGGTAAAGGGACTTACCTGGGCATTGAAACTGCTGCATCCCGTTACGGATATTGCAGATAAAGCCTTCGGCAGCTTGTGCTACGATTTTGCCATCAGCGCATACCCAAAGAATTACTGCGTTAAATCCTTTGAAGAATCCGTCCTGGAGACGGAAGCGTAAGAATACAGAAAAGGGGGAAGGTATTTGAAAAAGAAAAGAGATATCCTGTTTTTGTGCCAGTTTTTCTATCCCGAATACATTTCCTCCGCCCAGCTTCCCTGGGATACGGTGCAGGCTCTGAAAAAAGCCGGATTTACCGTGGATGCCCTTTGCGGCTATCCCCGGGAGTATTCGGATGGAAACAATATCCCGGAGAAGGAAACGGTAGACGGTGTGAATATCCATCGTCTGAAGTATATCCAGACAGGCCGGGCAGGGTTCCTGGGCCGCATCATCAACTATTTTTCCTTTACCTTCATGGTGCTGCTGCACCTGTTTGAAGTTGCCAAATACCGGGCTGTGGTGGTCTATTCCAATCCACCAATTCTTCCCTGGATTGCTTCCTGGGCAAAGGTGCTTTTCAGCACCAAACTGGTCTTCGTTTCCTATGACCTGTATCCCGAAGTGGCTACGGCGACCAATACCCTCCGGGAAGGTAACATCATCTGCCGGCTGATGGAGCACATCAACAAATGCGTCTACCGTCGGGCGGACAAGGTGGTTGCCCTGTCTTCCGAGATGAAGGACTACATCCTTGCCCACCGGAATGCTTTGGAAACCCAGGTGGATGTGATTCCCAACTGGTACGCCGATCAGGGTGAAACAGAAAGAAACCGGGAAGAAAACCGATTCCGGGATACCGTAGAAAACCGATTTGTCGTGTCCTACTTTGGTAATATGGGAACCATGCAGGATATGGATACCATTCTTGGCACCATCCGGGAACTGAAAGACGAGGATATCTTCTTCCTCTTTGCCGGTCATGGCAACAAAATGGAAAAATTAAAATCCATCGTAGAGCAGGAAGGTATTTCCAATATTGCCATCCATAAATTTCTCCACGGTCAGGACTTCCGGGATGCGCTTGCCATCAGCGACTGCGCCTTTGTGTCCCTGGAAAAGGGAGCCACCGGCTTGTGCGTCCCCAGCAAGACCTACAGCTACATGATGCAGGGTCTGCCGCTCCTTGCGATTATGGACGAATGCGACATCGTCCGGGATATTGAAGCCGGAGCCGGCGCATGGGTACGAAGCGGAGAAACGGAAAAATTGGCGAAGATCATCCGTTCTCTGAAAGATGATCCTGAAACCGTAGCACGGATGCGCAAAACCTGCCGCCGGATTTATCTGGAAAACTATACCACAGAAATCTGTACGAATAAATATGTGACCCTGTTCCAAAAACTGCTGTAAGGAACAAGGGAAGGAGACAAAACCATGAGTATTTTTGCCAACAAGACCCTGATGATTACCGGCGGCACCGGCTCCTTCGGCAATGCCGTCTTAAACCGCTTCCTGGATACCGATATCAAGGAGATCCGCGTTTTCTCCCGGGATGAGAAGAAACAGGATGACATGCGCCATGAGTTCCAGGCCAAGCTGCCGGAGGCCTCCAATAAAATCAAGTTCTTCATCGGCGATGTCCGTGACATTGCCTCTGTCCGCAACGCCATGCACGGCGTTGACTACATCTTCCACGCTGCCGCTCTGAAGCAGGTGCCCTCCTGTGAATTTTTCCCCATGGAGGCTGTGAAGACCAACGTCATCGGCACCGACAATGTGCTGACTGCCGCCATTGATGCCGGTGTCAGAACCGTCATCTGCCTGTCCACCGACAAGGCTGCCTATCCCGTCAATGCCATGGGCACCTCCAAGGCCATGATGGAAAAGGTCATCGTGGCAAAGTCCCGCACCGTTTCTCCTGAGCAGACCAAAATCTGCTGCACCCGCTACGGCAACGTCATGTGCTCCCGTGGCTCCGTTATCCCCCTGTGGATCGACCAGATCAAGGCAGGCAACCCCATCACCATCACCGAGCCCTCCATGACCCGCTTCATCATGAGCCTGGAGGAAGCTGTGGATCTGGTGCTGTTTGCCTTTGAGAACGGTGTCAGCGGCGATATTCTGGTCCAGAAGGCACCCGCCTGCACCATTGAAACCCTGGCCAAGGCTGTCACCGGCCTTTTCAACCCCGGCCATGAGATCAAGGTTATCGGCATTCGCCATGGCGAAAAAATGTACGAGACCCTGCTGACCAACGAGGAATGCGCCAACGCCATTGACCTGGGCAACTTCTACCGGGTGCCCTCCGACAAGCGGGACCTGAACTACGACAAGTACTTCAAAGAGGGCGACAAAGAGCGCAACGTCCTGACGGAGTTCAACTCTAACAATACCGATCTGCTGTCCGTAGAGCAGGTCCAGGAAAAGCTGCTGTCATTGTCCTATGTCCGGGACGAACTGGCAGCCTGGCAGAAGGAAAAATAACAAACAATCGGGGGAACCGCAGTATGAACATTCTCATTACCGGCGCAGCCGGATTTGTGGGCAAAAATTTGACAGAGGCACTTCGCTGCATCCGGGATGGCAAGGACCGTACCCATCCGGACCTGTCCATCGGAGAGCTGTACCTCTATGACATCGATTCTCCCGCTTCTCTTTTGGAAGAAGCCTGTGAAAAGGCAGATTTCGTCTTTAACCTTGCCGGCGTGAACCGCCCCCAGAACCCCGAGGAGTTCATGCAGGGTAATTTCGGCTTTGCCTCCACCTTGCTGGATACACTGAAAAAGTACCGCAATACCTGCCCGGTGATGCTGTCTTCCTCCATTCAGGCCACTCTGGTGGGCCGCTACGCAAACGGCGACTACGGCAAGTCCAAGAAGGCAGGGGAGGAGCTGTTCTTCTCCTACGCCGCAGAAACCGGGGCAAAGGTCCTGGTCTACCGGTTCCCCAACCTTTTCGGCAAGTGGTGCCGTCCCAATTACAACTCTGCCGTGGCTACCTTCTGCCATAACTATGCCCATGACCTGCCCATCACCGTCAATGACCCTGCTGTGCAGCTGGAACTGCTCTATATCGACGATTTGGTAGACGAGATGATCGCCGCGTTGGAAGGGAAAGAGCATAACTGCGAATTTGACGGTGTGGACACTGTCCTGACCCCTGAGGGCCGCTACTGCGCCGCCCCTGTGACCCATAAGGTTACCTTGGGAGAAATCGTCTCCCTGCTGGACGCCTTCAAGGCCCAGCCCGGCACACTGCTGATGCCGGAAATCCCCTATAACAGCTTTGCAAAAAAGCTGTATTCCACCTATCTTTCCTACCTGCCCAAGGAAAAGGCTGCGTTTCCCTTAAAAATGAACACAGACCACCGGGGCAGTTTTACAGAACTGCTGCGCACCCAAAACTGCGGCCAGTTCAGCGTGAATATTTCCAAGCCCGGTATCACCAAGGGCGAGCATTGGCACCATACCAAATGGGAATTTTTCATCGTGGTTTCCGGCCATGGCCTGATCCAGCAGCGAAAGATTGGCACGGAAGAAGTGCTGAACTTCTATGTGTCCGGCGAAAAAATCGAAGCCGTCCACATGCTGCCGGGCTACACCCACAACATCATCAACCTCTCCGAAACTGAGGACCTGGTGACCCTGATGTGGGCCAATGAGTGTTTTGATCCCGGAAAACCCGATACATTCTTTGAGAAGGTGACACAATGAAAAAACTTCTGATTCTTGGTGCCGGCGGCTACGGCAGAACGGTTGCCGACATTGCCCGGCAGATGGGCGTGTACGAAAAGATCGCATTTCTGGATGACGGAAAGACCGGACCGGACATTCTGGGGACCTGTGAAGAATACGCCATGTTTGCCGGAAACGGTACGGAGATTTATCCCGCTTTCGGGGACAACGAAACCCGGATGCACTGGCTGGACCGTCTTGTCCGGGAAGATATTTCCGTGCCCACACTGATCCATCCCACCGCCTATGTCAGCTCTGAAGCATCTCTGGGCGCAGGTGTTGTGGTGCTTCCCAAAGCTGTTATTAACACCGGAACTACGGTAGAAGCAGGCTGCATCGTAAATTTAAGTGCCATCGTGGACCATGACTGCATTCTGGAAGAAGGCTGCCATCTGTGTCCCGGTGTCATCGTCAAGGCAGCCAACCGTATCCCCGCCGGAGCAAAGCTGGAAACCGGCACCATCCTCTTAAATGGAACTTATCCTCTGTAAAAGGAGTAACAATATGGAAATGAAGCTGGACTATTCCGATATTTCTTTCAAAAATAACGGCAAGCTGAAGCTGCTGATCATTGTGGGCACCCGCCCGGAGATCATCCGTCTGGCTGCTGTCATCAATAAGTGCCGCAAGTATTTTGACTGCATTCTGGCCCATACGGGACAGAACTACGACTATAACCTGAACGGCATTTTCTTCCGGGACCTGGGCCTTGCAGACCCGGAAGTGTACATGAATGCGGTGGGCGATGACCTGGGTGCCACTGTGGGCAACATCATCAACTGCTCCTACAAGCTGATGGCTGCCATCAAGCCCGATGCCATGCTGATCCTGGGCGATACCAATTCCTGCCTGTCCGCCATTCCTGCCAAGCGGCTTCACATTCCGATTTTCCACATGGAAGCCGGTAACCGCTGCAAGGATGAGTGCCTGCCTGAGGAAACAAACCGCCGTATTGTGGATATCATCTCTGATGTGAACCTTGCTTATTCTGAGCATGCCCGGAAGTATCTCCATGACTGCGGTCTGCCCAAGGAGCGTACCTATGTCACCGGTTCTCCCATGGCTGAGGTTCTGCACCAGAATCTTGCTGCCATTGAGGCCTCCGATGTCCATAGCCGTCTGGGTTTGGAAAAGGGAAAGTACATCCTGTTGTCTGCCCACCGGGAGGAGAACATTGACACGGAGAAGAACTTCCTGTCCCTGTTCACCGCCATCAACGCCATGGCAGAGAAGTACGATATGCCCATTCTGTATTCCTGCCATCCCCGTTCCCGGAAGCGTCTGGAACAGACCGGCTTTGTCCTGGACAAGCGGGTGATCCAGAATGAGCCTCTGGGTTTCCATGACTATAACTGTCTGCAGATGAATGCTTTTGCGGTAGTGTCTGATTCCGGTACTCTGCCGGAGGAAAGCAGCTTCTTCACTTCTGTGGGCCATCCCTTCCCGGCGGTTTGCATCCGCACCTCCACCGAGCGTCCCGAGGCACTGGACAAGGGCTGCTTCGTGCTGGCAGGCATCGATGAGGGTCATCTGCTGCAGGCAGTGGATACTGCCGTACAGATGAATCTGGATGGCGACTACGGCATTCCTGTGCCGGACTATGTGGAAGAAAACGTATCTACCAAGGTGGTCAAGCTGATCCAGTCCTACACCGGCGTGGTGGACAAAATGGTTTGGCGTAAATATTGATCTACTGAAATGCAAATTTCTATAGGAGGCGAGCGTATGAAGTACCTGTTCATCAACTCCGTAGCCGGTTTTGGCAGCACGGGGCGGATCGCGGCACAGCAGTGCCGGGACCTTATGGCGCAGGGGCATCAGTGTACGCTCGCCTTCGGCCGTGACAAGGCCAATTGCGATGATATTCCCACGGTCCGTATCGGCGGGGATTGGGACGTAAGGCTCCACGGCCTGCGCAACCGTCTGCTGGACGATCAGGGCTTCGGCTCCAAAGCAGCCACCCGGCGGTTTCTGGATTGGGTGAAAGAATATGACCCCGATGTGATCTGGCTGCACAATGTCCACGGTTATTACCTCCATATCGGGCTGCTGTTTTCCTACTTAAAAACCTGCGGCAAACAGATCCGTTGGACCCTCCACGACTGCTGGACCTTTACCGGCCACTGCGCCTATTTCGACTTCGCCGGCTGCGAAAAATGGAAAACCGGCTGCCACCATTGTCCCCAGAAGCATACCTACCCCCAAAGCCTGCTGCGGGACAACAGCAGGAAGAATTTTCAGCAAAAATCCTCTCTTTTCACCGGGATACCCAACCTGACGCTGATTACCCCCTCCCAGTGGCTGGCAGACCTGCTGCAGGAAAGCTATCTGCGGGAATACCCTGTGGAGGTGGTATACAACACCATCAACACGGAGGTTTTTAAGCCTTCTCCCAGTAATTTCCGGGAAAAGCACGGCTTACAGGATAAGAAGATTCTGCTGGGCGTGGCCAGTATATGGGAAGAACGAAAGGGCCTGCGGGACTTTGTGAAGTTGTCGGATATGCTGCCTGCGCAGTACAAAATCCTGCTGGTAGGTGTTACAGCGCAGCAGGAAAAAGCCCTGCCGCAGAACATTCTGGCTCTGCCCAGGACCAACAGCCCCCGGGAACTGGCAGAAATCTATACCGCAGCCGATTTGTTTGTTAACCCTACCTATGAGGACAACTATCCCACGGTCAATCTGGAAGCCCGGGCCTGCGGAACCCGGATCATCTGTTATGATACCGGCGGCTGCCGGGAGACCCTTGGACCGGGCGATACCCTTGTGAAAAAGGGTGATGTGGAAGCCCTCCTTGCCTCCATTTGCCAAGAGAAATGAGGATACCTATGGACTATTATCGTTTTCCTGAAACACGGGCGTGGAAACTGCTGTTTACGGCCTTCCTGTTGCTTCAGCTGCTGGTGACCAGAAGCGGCATGTTTGGACCTCAGTTGAATTTTCTGGAAAAGCAAGCCTTGATGCTGGGGAGCATTGTATTGGCAGGAATTGTGTTCCTGTGGAGGAACCGTACTGACTGGAAAAAGCTTTTCTTAGACTGTAGAATGGCCGCCGCAGGCTTTTTTGCGATGGTGATGCTGCTGCCGATGGTTTTGAAGCAGGACTGGCAGCTGATGTATTTCACCCTTTTTCTGGGGATTCTGCTTGCGGTGTTTCTCAGCTATTTTGTCACACTGAAAGAGACTGCCAAATGCTATGTGCTGCTGCTGTGCAGCCTGAGTTTGTATGCCATCCTTGCGACCTATCTCCTGCGCCGCCTGCCGGATAACGGAGTATGGAATGTACCTCAGTTTCTTAACGGTGCAGGAAACGCATTTTATGATTTTGGCCTGTGTAATGTGTCCATTACCCATGTGGCGTCCCGGAATTTCGGTGTTTTCCGGGAACCCGGCGTATATCAATTCTTCATTTTGATTGGCCTGTATCTGACCAACTACTGGGTGGAGTGGGAAAAAGAAAGCCATATGTGGATCGCCAACGCAATTCTGGCAGCCACCATGCTCAGCACCATGGCTACCGGCGGTGTCATCGAATTGGGATTGTTTGCGGCAGTTCTGTTTTTCGATAAGAAAATGTATCGTGACAAGCGCCTGTGTTTTGCCGCATTTGCTATGGTCATTGCAGCTGCTATTGTTGTGGTGATCAGTTTCCTGCAGAAAAATGCCATCTACTGGTTCCTGTACGATACGCTGCTGGAGAAATTTATTAACAAGACAGACTCTGTTACAGACCGGACCGCAGCCTTTGGCGCAAATCTGCAGTTATTTTTCCAGCACCCAATTGTGGGTGCAAAAATGTCTGAGGTGCTCCATGCCGTGCGCAACAACACCTCTTCTACGCTGATTCTCTATGCGGGCTACGGTATTTTGGGTGGAACGCTGAACATTGCCTGCTGGGTTGCCTTTGTGTGGAAACGGGAGCGCGCGATTCTGCTCAATCTGGCCCTGCTGGTGATCTTGTTTATGGCATTTAATACCCAGAATCTGACCTGGGACCTGTATTTCTGGCTGTTCCCTGTGATGGCGCTGCTGGAGCGGGGCTTGCCTCTGGCAGAGAAAACCATGAAGCAATTGAAAAATTAAACCTGCAACGGTGATAATGGGAGGAAAACCATGAACCAGTATGTTTCTGATATCGATTTTGTCATGATCTGGGTAGACGGCAATGACCCGGAGTGGAGAAAAAGCAAGGCTGTCTACAGCGGAGATGAAGCCAAATTCAATATCAATGACAGCCGTTACCGGGATTGGGATACCTTGCATTACTGGTTCCGTTGTGTGGAAAAATTTGCTCCTTGGGTGCGGAAAGTCCACTTTGTCACCTGCGGCCATGTGCCTCAGTGGCTTCAGCTGGAACATCCCAAACTGCATTTTGTGAAGCATAGCGACTACATCGCGGCGGAATATCTGCCCACCTTTTCTTCCCATCCCATCGAACTGAATCTGCATCGAATTGAGGGACTCTCTGAAAAATTTGTATACTTCAACGATGATATGTTCCTGATTGCTCCGGTGAAGGAGGATGACTTTTTTGTCAATGGTCTGCCCCGAGGCTACGCCGTGCTGAATCCTCCCACCGCCGATAAGCATGGCATTGCCACCATCATCATGAATGATCTTGGTGTCATCGCCGAGCATTTTGACTTTAAAACCCAGTTTAAGGCCCATCTTGGAAAGTGGTTCCACCCGGCCTACGGCTTGCAGAATCTGCGAACCTGCCTGCTGCTGCCCTGGCGGCGCTATGTGGGATTCCTGGATCTGCATCTTCCGTCATCCTTCCTGAAAGGAACCTTTGAAGAGGTCTGGAAAGAGGAAGAGGATCTGCTGAAAAAAGTCAGTTCCCATCGCTTCCGCAACGATTCCGACGTGAATCAGTGGGTTATGTCCTACTGGCAGATTGCAACAGGACGCTTTGTGCCCGGTTCCCCCAAAATCGGCAAGGCTTTCTACTTAAGCGGTGATGTCAGCGGTGTGGTGGATATTATTAAGAATCAGAAAATGAAAATGATCTGCCTGAACGATTCTGAAAAGGTTGCCAATATCGACACCATTCGCCGTCAGATTGCAGAAGCTTTTGAATGTATCGTGGGCGAAAAATCCTCCTTTGAGAAATGAGGCGGAAAGATTGAAACGAATCTTATATCTCACCGGCTATCCTGCCCCTTACCGGGTTGCATACTTTGATGTTTTAGGCCGGGATACAGACCTGACGGTTCTGTTTGCAGACCGGAAGGAAGATCAGGCACACCGCAGTCAGGACTGGTTTATTCAGGGTGCGGGAAACTTCCGGGCTGTCCAGCTTGAAAAGCGGGTGACCGCTATGCGGGGCGGCTACCTGTGTCTGGATGTGGTCCAATGGCTGAAACAGAAATGGGATGTCATCGTCCTGTGCGGATATTCGTCACCCACGGTGATGCTGGCTATGGCATACTTAAAGGCTCGGCGCATTCCGTTCTGGATGGAAGTGGACGGCGGATTGATTCGACCCGATTCCAAGCCGAAGTATTTGTTTAAAAAGACTCTGGTCAGTGCAGCCAGCGGCTGGCTCAGCACAGGAAAGGCGACCACGAAATATCTTGTCCACTACGGTGCAAGGGAAGAAAAGGTCTATGAATATCCTTTTTCCTCCCTGCACGAAGCGGATATGCCCCAGTATGGTTTGAATGCTCAGGAAAAGACAGCAATGCGCCGGGAACTGGGCCTTTGTGATGGAAAGATGATCCTCTCCATTGGCCAGTTTATTCACCGCAAAGGCTTCGACATTCTGCTGCGTGCTGCCGCAAAGCTGTCGCCGGATGTGCATATCTACATTGTCGGCGGCGTTCCTACGGAAGAATATCAACAGATGTGCCGGGAATGGAATCTTCAGAATATTCATTTTGAGGGATTCATGCCCAAAAATCAGCTTCTGAAGTACTATCAGGCAGCAGACCTTTTTGTACTGCCCACCCGGGAGGATATCTGGGGCCTGGTCATCAACGAGGCAATGGCCTACAGCCTGCCTGTCATCACCACAGGCCGCTGTGTGGCGGGCCTGGATTTGGTGGAAAACGGTATTAACGGCTATATCGTGCCGGTAGAAGATTCTGACGCACTGGCAGAGAAGATCAATCTGCTGTTTACGCAGAACTATCTGGAAATGGGTGAAATTTCCCGGGAAAAGATCCAGCCCTATACCATCGAGAATATGGCAAAGACCCATTTGAAGATTTTTGAAGCGGTTTCCCTGTAACAATGGAGGTAGCCTGGCATGAACCCCAAAATCAGTATTCTTATTCCTGTCTATAATGGCGAAGCTACCATTGCCAGAGCAGTCCGTTCTGTGCTGGAACAGGACTACCCCAATTTGGAGATCCTCGTGGTCAACGACGGTTCCACTGACGGCACTGCTGCCGCAGTAGAGAAACTGGCAAAAGCGCATCCCTGTGTGGTCCCGGTGCATCAGCAGAACGGCGGTGTCAGCAAAGCAAGAAATACGGCGCTGGACCATGCATCGGGAGATTATCTCATGTTTTTGGATGCGGATGACGAGTTGGCTCCGAAAATTCTGAAGAAAACGCTGGATGCGGCACGGAACTATAAGGCGGATATCGTAGCGGGAACCTGTCTGCGTATTCGTCCCGATGGCACCAGCTTTCTGTCGGATATGCCCATAGCGGAAGACCCCACCGTCTGGCAGGGAGAGGAAGCCTTATGCGCATCGCTGCGGGATCATCCCTCCACCTACGCCGTATGGGGAAAACTGTACCGCCGGGAGGCAATCGGAGAAAACCGTTTTGTGGAAGGGAAGAAACTCCACGAAGACAGCTTCTTCCTCTTTGAGGTTCTGCAAAAGGACCTGAAACTGGTGGTAACGAAGCTGCCCATTGTTCATTACCATCTGACGCAATCCAGCGCTTCCCGGGCGGTATTTTCGGATAAATTTCTGGATATGCTGTATTTTGCTCAGAAGAAGCTGGAAATTATCGAAAAGAACTATCCCCATTTGATTCCGTTAGGGAAGAATGTTCTGGTAAAGGCGAACATGGCACTGCTGAAAACCATGTGGTCTGCCGAAGGGGAAACCTATAGAAAACTGGAAAAACAGTGCCAGGAAACCATTCGTCAAAACGGCAAGTATTTTATCCCTGCCATTAAGGTGGATAAAATTCTGTTCCTGTTTATCCGTCTGCGTCTATTCTGGCTGTATAAATGGATTTACCGGCTTCTGCGTGGAAAATAACCCGCAGCGGCCCATTTGGCAGAGAAAGGAAGATGAGGAAAATGAATAAAAATCCTTTAATCAGCATCATCGTTCCGGTATACAAGGTGGAAGACTATCTTGCCCGGTGCGTGGACTCTCTGCGGAATCAGACCTATGAGAATTTGGAAATTATCCTGGTGGATGACGGTTCTCCCGATAACTGCGGTGCCATCTGTGATGATTATGCAGCCCGGGACAGCCGGATCCGGGTGATCCACAAGAAAAACGGAGGCTTAAGCAGTGCCCGGAATGCAGGTATCGATGTGGCTCAGGGCGCGTATCTGGGTTTTGTGGACAGCGATGACTGGGTGGATATCCATACCTATGAATGGCTGATGGAAATGGTCCAGACAGAACATGTGAAGATGGTTTGTGCGGGCCGCTGGGATTACAGCAGCGCAACAGGGGAGAAGTCCCTTGGGTTGTGTCCCCCCCAGCGGGAAGTGATCTCCGGTGAGGAACTGGCAAAGCGCATTTTCCTCTGGGACAATGTAGACAGTGCGGCTTGGGACAAGTTGTACCACCGCAGTCTGTTTCAGGAGCTCCGCTACCCCCTTGGGGTGGTCAGCGAGGACCTGCCGGTGACTTACCGGGCAGGTCTGAAAGCCGGACGGATCGGGATGCTGAATAAGCCTGTGTATTACTATTTCCACCGGGAAGGCAGCATCACCACTGCGGCCATTTCGGAAAAATCCTTCCAGCCCAGTGGCAATACCAGACAGGTTCTGGACCATGTCCAGCGGGAGTATCCGCAGCTGCTGGACTATGCAACCGCTTTCCATGTCAGTCATCTGGGCTATATCTGCACTGTTACAGAACTGGCTGGAAAGGATACCATTCAGAAATTCCATACGCAGTACAGCCAGAAGCGCCGGGAGCTGCGAAGCTTCCTGCCTTTTATCCTCAGAAGCCCTCTGATCAAAAAGAAGGATCGCCTGACCTGGATCACCATTTGCTTCGGCTGCTACGGCTTCCTGCGAAAGGTCTACCATATGGGCCGCTGACTCATTTTTATTTCTTTGGCAAACTCCGGAGTTACTATGAAGAACAAAAACAGGATCACTCTTTTAAATTTTTTAAGCAACCTGCTCCTGCGGGGAATCTCCATCTTTTCTGCACCTGTATTCTCCCGCCTTTTGGGTACCAGCGGCTTTGGTATTGTGTCCGTGTATAACATCTGGACCCGAATCCTGGGTGTAGCGGTTCCTATGCAGAGTAATCTGACACTGGTCAATGCCCGTGTGGAATATCCCGAGGTTCAGCAGGATGCCTACCAGTCCTCGGTGCTTACCATGTCGCTGCTGATGTTTGCAGCAGCAACTGTTCTGGGAACCATATTTTTAAAACCGATCTCCCAGTTTTTAAACCTGCCTGCGATTTTAATTTATTTGATGCTTCTGCAGGCCTTCGGTAATTTTGCAACCTCTTTTGCAGGATCAAAGTATACCTATGAATTTAAGGCCGGCAGAAATCTTCTGCTGTCGGTAGGCATTACCGTGGCATCTCTGGCGCTCTCTTTGGTGCTGGTACTGAGCCTTCCGCAGGAAGACCGGTACTTGGGTCGGATCTGGGGTAATGTTACCGTCTATGCAGGTCTGGGTGCCATTCTGGCAGTAGGTGTTCTTCGGCGGGGACGGACATTCATTCGTCCGGATTACTGGAAATTCTGTCTGACGTTGGCACTCCCTATGGTGTTTTACAGCTTGTCGGATATGATGCTGGCCCAGAGTGATCAGATCATGCTGCAAACCATGCTGGACAGCACCAGCGTTGGCCTGTATAGTCTTGCCTATCTCTTTTCCAATGTGTTGTTCACAATTTTTCATTCTCTGAACAACTCCTGGACACCCTTCTTTTTTGATGACATGAAGCGTGGGGAATCGGAAAAGGTCCGTAGCAGTGCGATCAATTTTCTGGAGCTGTTTACCATCCTTGCCATGGGATTCGTGCTGCTGGCACCGGAGGTCTTCCGGATCTATGCCGACCGTGATTTCTGGGATGGTATCACACTGATTCCATTACTTTCTGCCGGTTATTATCTGAATTTTCTTTGCACGTTCCCGGTAAATTTCGATTATTATCATAAAAAGAATAAGGCGGTTGCGGTTATCACCATTTCCTGCGCCCTTGTAAATCTGGGCCTGAACTACCTGATGATCCGGGCCTTCGGCGTGGTGGGTGCAGCACTGGCAACCACCCTTTCCCATCTGCTGCAGTTGATCCTGCACCATCTGTATGCCAGCCGCATTTTAGGAAAAGGGGAGTATCCCTATCCTGTAACGCTCTGGGGCGGCTATGGCCTGGCCTTCCTGATTGTTTTTGCGCTGACCTATCTGCTCCCCGATTACTGGCTGGTCCGCTGGGGACTGGGGGCGGTCCTGGGCCTATGGGAACTGACCCGAATCCGCAAGCGCCGGGGCCTGTTATAAGATTTAGGAGTGTTTCTATGCACATCATTTATTCGGTAGCCACCTGTTCTGCACAGGTGTATCAGCAGCTTTTTTCCAATACCAAAATGAAGCCTGCCTACCAGTCTCAGAAATACCACCGTCTGCTGATCGAGGGCCTTGCCGCCCACACGAAGGTGGATGTGGTGGCGACGCCGCCGGTAAACCGCTCCTGCCTGGAGAAAAATATGGTGCACCTGCCTAACCACGAAGAGGGCGGTGCGTATTATCACCACATTACGGCTGTTCGCAATCCTTATCTGAAAGGCCTTGTTATGGCCTGCGGCACCTTCTTCCATACCCTTCGCCTTGCACGCAAGGACAGTGTAGTGGTGGTGGACTGCCTGAACCGGGTGGTTTCCACCAGCGCCCTGCTGGCGGCTAAGCTTCGGGGGATTCGGTGTGTGGGAATTGTCATGGATTTGCCGGATATGTTCTCCAATGGCAGAAAGTTTTACACAGCCTGGGGAAACTGGGTGATTTCTCACTGTACAGATTATATCGTTCTGACAGAGATGATGAATGATTATATCAATCCCAAAGGCAAGCCTCATGTGGTACTGGAAGGACAGTCAGACATTGCCATGCAAAGCCGGGAACCTTCTTTGGAAATGAAGGAGACACCCCGGGTGGTCCTCTACGCCGGCGGTGTCAGCCGACAGTACGGTGCGGAAATTATGACCGAGGGCTTCCGTTTGGCGAATCTTGCGAATGCCCAGCTGCATGTCTATGGCCCCGGTGACTATGTGGAGGAATTGAAAGCCATTGCGGAGAAGGACTCCCGGGTTTTCTACGGTGGAATGCTGATGAATTCTCAAATCGAGGAAAAGGAGCAGCAGGCCACCCTCCTGATCAATCCCAGACCAACCCATGAGGAATTTATCAAATATTCCTTCCCCTCCAAGACCATGGAATACATGGCCTCCGGAACACCGGCCTTAACCACCCGCATTCCGGGCATTCCCAAAGATTATGAACCGCATCTGTACTTTATTGACGAGGAAACCGCCGAAGGTGTGGCCCGAGCTCTTACAGAGGTGCTCGCCCATTCTGATGAAGAACTGTTTGCAAAGGGCTGCGGAGCCCGGGAATTTATCCTGAGTACCAGAAACAACGTCATTCAGGCGGGCAAGATTCTGGATATGCTGAAGAAAGGAATGTGACGGCCATGAAACTGCTTTGGGTCTGCAATATGGTTCCCGGAGACGTTCGGGCAAAAATCAGCGGAGGAAGTGGCAGTGCCTACTGGATTGACCATGTTCTCAGCGATATACGCAGACGGCAGATCCCGTTGCACATTCTCTGCCGCGGCGGCGAGGCCAGAGGTGCGCTGGACGATACCTGCAGCTTCTGCCTGTTCCCGGAACTGCCTCCCCAGGAGTACTCTGTATCCTTGGAAAATCTTTTTTTAAAGGAATTGCAGACTTTTCAGCCGGATGTGATCCATATCTGGGGTTCGGAATATGGTCATACCTTAGCTATGGTGAATGCCGCAGAAAAAGCAGGTATGCTGGAGCGTGTTGTAATTGGCATGCAGGGGCTATGCAGTGTCATAGCCCGGCATTACCATGAAGGTGTGCCATTGTCTGTGGTCCGGGGCTATACCTTCCGGGACTTTATCCGCAGAAACAATATTCTGGGTCAGCAGAAGGTATTTGCCCAACGGGGCAGACTGGAAGTGGAAGCCCTGCAAAAGGTCCGGCATGTCATGGGAAGAACCGACTGGGACCGGGCCTGTGTGCAGAATATCAATCCCACGGTACGGTACCATTTCTGTAATGAAACCCTGCGGGAACCCTTTTACCAGGACAGCTGGTCCTACGAAACCTGTCAAAAACACCGCATTTTTGCGTCCAGCTGCGTATATCCTGTCAAGGGATTCCACTATCTGCTGGAAGCATTTGTAAAGCTGCTGGAGAAATATCCTGATGCTGTACTGGCAGTTCCCGGAAAAAATTTCTGCGTTCTGGATACCTGGCAAAAACGTCTGCGGGAAAGCAGCTATGACCGTTATCTGCGCAAGTTGGTGGAGAAGTACCATCTGGAAGACAGAATCGAAATTTTGGGTTCCTTGAGTGCACAGCAGATGAAAGAGCAGTACCTGATGGCAAACGTCTTTGTGCTGCCGTCTACCATTGAAAATTCTCCCAATTCCATGGGAGAGGCCATGCTGCTGGGAACGCCCTGTGTGGCTTCCGATGTGGGTGGTGTCAGCACCATGCTGAAGCATTATGAAGAGGGCTTTGTTTATCAGTCTACGGCTCCTTATATGCTGGCTCATTATGTAGACCGTATTTTCGCCATGGAGGCTGGTGCGGAAACCATGGGACACGCTGCAGCGGCCCATGCCCGCAGAACCCATGCCCCGGAAACCAATCTGGATGACCTGCTGAAAACGTACGATGCCGTGGCGAAGGCCGCACAGGGAGGGGTATGATGGATAGAAAACCAAAGATCAGTATCATTGTCCCAATCTACAAAGTGGAAGATTATTTGCCACAGTGTCTGGACTCTTTGGTAGGCCAGACCTATCAGAATCTGGAGATCATTCTGGTAGAGGATGGGTCTCCGGATAACAGTGGCGCCATCTGTGATGCCTATGCGGCAAAAGATGCTCGCGTTCGGGTAATTCATAAGAAAAATGGCGGTGTCAGTTCTGCCCGGAATGCCGGCCTGGCAGCAGTTACCGGTGACTTGATTGGATTTGTAGACGGTGATGATTTTATCTCGCCGGATATGTATGAGCGGATGTATGCCCACATGGCAGCAGATTCCCGTTTGGATGTGGTCCATTGTGCCGCTACCAGATTCCCGGCACAGGAGCAGCTGCTGCACATGAACTATTATCCCACCGGCACTGTGGTTCCCGGCCGGGAACTGGCCAGAAGAATGCTGCTGGATGAGGTATGCAGCCATATGTGGCTGGGCCTGTTCAAGCGTTTTTGCTGGGAGGGAATTGTTTTCCCGGAAGGCAGAACCTATGAGGACCTGTCCATGACTTACCGGGCATTCCTGAATGTGCGCTATGTGGGATTCCTGATGGAGCCTCTCTATTATTACCGGATGAACGATGTCAGCATCACCCAGACCGTAAAGCCCAGAAAGAGCTACGATATTTTCATGGCTTTTCAGGACCATTACTATGGTGCGCAGGAGTTCTTCCCGGAGCTGGCTGGCCAGTGCTGTGCCAAAGCGGCGCAGTTTGCTACCAGCCTGTATTTCCACTACTGCGCAGCCAAAGTTGAGGAACTCTCTTTTGCGATCCCTGAAGTTCGGGGCTTCCTGGACAAGCATGAGAAGACAGTAAAGGAAGCGTGGAGCAATATGCCCCGCAGCCGAAGACTCGCGGCGAGAATTTACTATCTCAGCCCCACACTGTTCCGCATAGGGGCCAGATTCCTCTATCTTACCGGCCTGCAAAAGAAACTGGGCTTCCAGTTGAAATAAGCATTCTTTTTCTTGCGAACCAGCCTATCTGGCTGGTTCGCTTTTTTCATTGCTCCCCCAAAACTTCCCACCCTTGCAATCAGATACGCAATGGTGTATAATACCATTGGTTTATTATGTTTACGGAATCGCGGAAAGGATTGGTCTGGAGTATGAAGAAGGTGCTGTTTGTTGCTACTGTGGTGAAGACCCACATGATGCAGTTTCACATTCCTTACCTGAAAATGTTTCAGGAAATGGGCTGGGAAACTTCTGTCGCATCCCGAAATGACTATGAAGATCCTGCGGACTGCCGTATTCCTTACTGCGACCATTACTATGACATTCCCTTTGAACGGATGCCCTGGAAGCCGGGAAACCTCCGGGCGTACCGGATGCTGAAATCCATTATCGATGAGGGAAATTTTGATATTATCCACTGCCATACCCCGGTGGGCGCCATGCTGGCCCGCCTTGCGGCAATGGATGCGAGAAAAAAAGGAACCAAGGTTATTTATACGGCCCACGGTTTCCATTTCTTCACGGGTGCGCCTCTGATCAACTGGCTGGCTTTTTATCCCGCAGAGAAGCTGCTGGCCCCGCTGACGGATGTGCTGATCACCATAAACAAAGAGGACTTTGCCCGGGCGCAGAAAAAGATTCCTGCCAAACGGCTGGAATATGTCCCCGGTGTAGGCATCAATACCCATAAATTTCGCCGGGAAGCCATGGACCCTGTTGCCAAGCGCCGGGAACTGGGTTATGGAGAAGAGGATTTTCTGATCCTGACGGTGGCGGAAATGACACCCAACAAGAATCACATCACCATGCTCAACGCACTGGCCCTTCTGAAGGATAAAAAGGAATTTTCCAACATCCACTACCTCATTTGCGGCCGGGGTGAAATGTGGGAAAGCCTGGAAAACAGCGCTAAGGAACTGGGAATTTCCGATCATGTGAATTTCCTGGGTTACCGCAGCGATGCGCCGGAATTGTACCATTGCAGTGACATGTTTGCCTTCATCAGCTTCCGGGAGGGCCTGTCTGTGGCGCTGATGGAAGCCATGAGCTGCGCTATGCCCATCATGTGCACCAGGATCCGGGGAAATACGGACCTCGTTGAAGACGGTGTGTCGGGCATTTTTACAGAAAACAATCCTGAAGCCGTGGCGGAAAATATCCTGCGTCTTTACCGGCAGGAGGATCTGCGGAAGCGCATTGGTGCAGGCGCCGCGGAAAAAGTGAAAGAATTTGACGAAGAAAATGTACTGAAACAGGTGAAGGAAATTTACCTGAGCGTATAAATTTGCAGGAGGTGGCAATATGGCAGGAACACTGATGGTTTCACTGGATCTGGAGCTTTTCTGGGGTATGCTGGATGTGTGTCCCCTGGAAGCCTACCAGGAGAATGTGCTTGGGGGCAGAAAAGCGATTCCCGAACTTCTGAAACTGTTCCGGAAATATGATATTCATGCCACATGGGCTGCTGTTGGGTTCCTGTTTGCGGAAAATTATGAGGATTTGAAGACGTTTCTGCCCCGTGAAAGACCCGCTTACGAAAATGAAAAGCTGGATGCCTATGCCTATCTAGAGACTGTGGGAAGAAATGAAGAAGAAGCCCCTTGCTTCTACGGCGCGTCGCTGCTCCGGGAGATTTCCCAATATCCCCATCAGGAGATCGGCACCCATACCTTCAGCCACTATTACTGCCGGGAAGCAGGACAAACGGCAGAACAATTTGCCGCAGACCTGAAAGCTGCAAAGGCCATTGCCGAAGCCCATGGCTACGCCCTTCAATCTGTGATCCTTCCCAGAAACCAGTGCGAGGAGGCATATACCGAGGTGATCCGCTCCCTGGGCTTTACTGCTTACCGGGATGAAGAAAACGACTGGATTCACCGGCGGGTGAAAAACCGTATGCTGATGCGCGGCTTCCGCCTTCTGGATGCCTATCTCCCTCTGTCCGGACATGGCTGTCACGAACCGAAGTGGGAAAAGGGCCTCTGGAATTTCACCGGTTCCCGGCTGTACCGGCCTATTTTGAAGCCTGTGCAGTTTTTGGAGGGCCTGCGTATCCATCGCATTAAGAAACAAATGCTGTATGCGGCAAAGCATGACCTGGTCTACCATCTGTGGTGGCATCCCCATAACATTGGTACTATGACAGAGCAGAATCTTGCCCAACTGGAAGAACTGTTCCGGTATTTTAGCCATTTGAAGGAAACCTACGGCATGCAGAGCCTGAATATGGGAGAAGCGGCGCAGGCCGGACAGCAGATCCGGGAAACCATCCACAAGAAATACGGCCTGCAAAAGGGTCCCGAAGAGAACCCGTAAGGGAAGAGGAGGACGCGGCGATGAAAGTGCTGCATGTATTGAATTCCAGAATCTATTCCGGTGCAGAAAAGGTAGCCTGCCAGATCATCCAGTCCTTCCGGGAGGATGGTGTGGACATGGTCTATACCAGTCCGGCAAGTGACATCGTTGCCAAAATGCTCTCGGAGCAGCAGGTGACCTATCTGCCCATGGAATCCATGAGCGTAGGTAATCTGAAACGCATCATCCGGCAGGAGCAGCCGGACCTGATCCATGCCCATGATATGCGGGCAAGCTTTTTCAGCGCCCTGTGCTGCGGAAAGGTCCCTCTGGTATCCCATATCCATAACAATGCCTACGATGCCCGGGGCTTAAGCCCCAAAACCATTGCCTATCTGCTGGCAGGCTTTAAGGCAAAGCACATTCTGTGGGTGTCCAACAGCTCCTATGAAGGCTACGCTTTCCATAAGCTCTTTGCGAAAAAGAGCAGCGTGCTGTATAACATCATCGACGCAGACCAGATCTTTGCCAAAAAGGAAAGTGACGAAACCTCCTACGATTTCGATATGATCTATGTGGGCCGCCTGACCTATCAGAAAGACCCCCAGCGGCTGATGCGGCTGTGTGCGCGGCTGAAAGAAAGCAAGCCGGATCTGAAGGTTGCCATCGTGGGCACGGGCGAACTGGAAGCGGAGGTAAAGGAACTGTGCGAGGAACTGGGAATTTCGGAAAATGTCCGGTTCCTGGGCTTCCAGAGCAACCCCATCAAAATGGTTCATGACAGCAAAGCCATGATTCTCACCTCCCGCTGGGAAGGTACTCCCATGTGTGCCCTGGAAGCCATGGCTCTGGGCACCCCGGTGGTCAGTACCCCTTCCGACGGCATGAGGGATCTGATCGACAATGGTATCAACGGCTACCTGACCGATGACGATGCCGTCATGGCAGAAAAACTTCTGAAAATCATAAACGATCCCGCCCACCGGGAAGAACTCTCCCAAAATATAAAAGAAAAGTTCAAAAAAATCAACGATGCTCCCAAATATAAAGCAGCCATTGCGGACTGCTACAGATAAAGGTGACCTATGAAAATCCTACAAGTCATTCCCTATTTCTGCTTCGGCGGCGCAGAAACCATGTGTGAAAACTTGACGTATGCTCTGAAAAAATTGGGGCATGAAGTCACCGTGGTCAGCCTTTATGGAGAGCATACTCCTATTTCAGAACGTATGGAGCAGGAGGGCGTGAAAATCCTGTATCTGGATAAAAAACTGGGGCTGGATCTTTCCATGGTGCCCAAGCTGGTAAAGATTTTTCGGGCAGAGCATCCGGATGTGGTCCATACTCATCTGGATGTCATCAAATATGCCGTAGCTGCGGCAAAACTTGCCGGGGTCAAGCGTTGTGTCCATACTGTCCACAGTGTGGCCCATAAGGAAGCAGAAGGAAAACTGCAAAAATTGATTAATTCGGTTTACTACAAACTGAGCTGGTCGACACCTGTGGCACTGAGCCCGGAGGTACAGGAAACCATCATCGATTTTTACGGTTTGCCGCCCAGGTCTGTTCCTGTGATCTACAATGGTATTGATTTATCCCATTGCAGGGAAAAGAAAGGCTATACACTGTCCAAACCTGCCAGTATTATTCATGTTGGACGGTTTGACGTACCCAAAAACCATGCGGGACTTTTAAATGCCTTTCAGAAGCTGCACCAAGTATACCCGGATTGTCAGCTCCACTTGCTGGGAGATGGAGACCTGCGTCCTCAGATTGAACAGCAGATACAAAAGCTGAATATTGCTGACGCGGTGATTCTCCATGGCATGCAGGGACAGGTACATCCTTATTTGCAGAATGCGGATATATTTGTTCTGCCATCCCTCTATGAGGGGATTCCTATGACGATCATTGAAGCCATGGGGACAGGCTTGCCCATTGTGGCATCAGAAGTTGGCGGAATACCGGACCTTGTACAGCACGAGGAAACGGCGTTGGTGATTCCCTGTGAAACAGAAGCAATTTGGAAAGCCTGTTTGTCCCTGCTGAAAAATCAAAACCTGCGGGAGAAGCTCGGAAGAAACGCCCAAAAAGCCAGCCGGAAATTCTCTGCTGACCATATGGCGGAGGAATATTGTGCCGTTTATCGGCAATAAAAGGATAGATTATGAAATTGGAAAAAATTACTGTCGTTGTACCTGCCTATAACAATGCCCCCTGGTTGGCGCGGAGTCTGGACAGTCTGCTGGCCCAGACATACCCGAACCTGGAGATCATTGTGGTAAACGATGGTTCTACAGACGATACAAAGGCAGTACTGGATGCCTATACTGCACAGCATCCATCTGTCAAGGTGATCCACAAAGAAAATGGCGGTGTCACCTCAGCCCGGCTGCGGGGCGTGGCAGAAGCCAGCGGTGAATGGATCGGGTTCATGGACGGTGACGATATCATAGAACCCCAGATGTATGCGCGCCTGATGGAAAATGCCTGTGCCTATGATGCAGACATTTCCCACTGTGGTCATCAGGTCCATTTTTTGGATGGAAGAATTGAGTATGTACACAAAACGGATGAAATTCGTTTGCAGGAGCGAAAAAGGGGATTGCAGGATCTTCTGGAAAACGAAGTGGAGGGTAGTCTGTGCCTGAAGCTGTATCGCAGAGCATTGTTTGACGGATTGGAAGCGTGGATGGACTTGTCTGTGAAAAATAACGAAGACCTGCTGATGAACTACTATTTGTTTTCCCGGGCGAAAAAGTCTGTATTCGAAGGTGTATGTCCTTATCACTATATGCTGCGAAAGGGTTCTGCTTCCTACAATGGAATTACAGAACATGGAATCTTCGATCCCATCCGGGTCAGATCGCTTTTGCTGGAGGATTGTGACCAGGACATGAAAGAAGATGTCCGTCATGCACTGATGCGAAATCTTTTGTTTGCCTATGCCCAGCTTGCTGTGGCCCCTGATTGGAAGCAGTATGGAGAATTTCGCCAGCGGGTACGCAGCCAGCTGCAGGCAGAACGGAAAAACTTCCATCTGCTTTCTGTACGGAATCGGATCCTTGCGGAAATGATTTGCCGGGCGCCATGGTCTTTCCATGTGGCTTACCGGATTTTTGTAGCGCTTTTCCAGCGGGAAGAGCAGCACTGAGGTGAAAAAATGAGTCGAAAAAGCCTCCTGTTTGTGTGTTACGGTCTGGGCATTGGCGGCATTGAGAAATGTCTGGTGAATCTTCTGAATACTCTGCCGGAAGAAAACTACGAAGTGGATCTGCTGGTGATGGACCCCATTTATGACATGCTGCCCCAGATCCGCAGGAAAATCCATATGGTGGATCCTTTTGAATATACGCTGAATACAGAGATCACCATGCAGGAGATTCGCAAACGGGGCGGTATTTCCAAACACCTGGACAAACTGCTGCCCTATTTGGTGCACCGTATCCGTATCAAACTGGGACTGCCCCTGTGGGTACAGTTCAAGCCCATTGAAAAACACTATGATGTTGCCGTTGCTTATTCCCAGAACGGAATCGGTCCTTACTATGTGGCGGATAAGATTCAGGCAAACCGAAAGGTCCTGTGGTATCACAACGGCGCCTATGAACGCACCGGAAAAGAATATGCCCTTGACCGGAAATATTATGGAAAGTTTGATTTCATAGTGGCGGTTTCGGAGGATTGTGCAAAAATCCTTCGGAACAAATTCCCGGACCAACGGGAAAAAATCATGGTGCTGCATAACATATGCGATGTACAGGATATCCGGGAAAAAGCGGCTGTATGTTATCCGGATACCTTCGCTGCAGGAAAAAAGCACATTGTTACAGTGGGGCGTCTGTCCAGAGAAAAGGGCGCCTTTTTGGCTTTGGAGGCCTGCAATATGCTGCGAGAAAAACAGCATGATATTTGCTGGCATTGGGTAGGCGATGGAAACCAAAAGACCGAAATCCAAGAGAAGATTTGTCAATTGGGATTGGCAGAATGCTTCTGTCTGGAAGGAAATCAGAGCAATCCCTATCCGTATATTTTGAACGCGGATATTTATGTTCAGCCATCTTTCTATGAAGCCTATTCCACAACGGTTACAGAAGCAAAAGTGCTGTACCGTCCCATTGTGGCTACAGATGTAGGTGGTATGCGGGATCAGCTGGTGGATGGAAAAACAGCGCTGATTGTTCCTGTTGATGCCTCGGCTATTGCAGAAGCCATAGCGCACATGCTGGATGAAGACGGTATCATGCTGACGTTTTCGGATGCATTGAAGCAGGAGCACTGTCAGTACGCAGACGCATTGGAAGAATATGAACGGTCTGTATTTGCGTGAGGATACGATATGGAAAAATTGATCAGTATTATTGTGCCGGTATATAATGCAGAGAGAACATTACATCGCTGTGTGACATCTCTGGTGGAACAAAGCTATCCCAATATTGAGATATTGCTGGTCAATGATGGCTCGAAGGACGCATCACTGGAAATGTGCCGGGGATATGAGCAGCAAGACAGCAGAATCCGGGTGATTGATAAACCCAATGGTGGTGTTTCCTCTGCGAGAAATGCTGGTTTGGATGTTGCACGGGGAGAGTATATCATGTTCTGCGACAGCGATGACTGGGTCAGCCCGTTGTGGTGTGAACATATGGTGCGAAATCATATCCCGCAAAATTTGACGGTATGTGAAATTGCATGGGGTGGACCGGATGCGGAAGCGAAGGACCAACAGCTTTCAGAGGAAATAATTGTAGAAAGAAACAGGTTTCTTCAATTCTCCTTTGTCATGTGTCCGCCATGGAATAAGTTATTTGAAAGAAATGCCATTCAGAAGTCTGATCTGCGATTTTCGGGGGACTTACGATTGGGTGAAGATCTGATTTTTGTGATGGAATATCTGTGTAATGTTCAGGGCCAGGTTCGGATTCTTCCACAAAGGCTTTATTACTACGATACCTCCACAGAAGGCTCCCTCTCCAAGAGAAGCGCCACAATGGAACAGTGCGACCTGTTCTATCACCGTCTGACAGCTGCTATGGAAACGTTGAAAGCTACAGATGAGAAGTGTGTTTATAACCGGGACTGGCATGTAATGACACAGTTTGAAAATATGTTGATTACAACTGCTGAAAACAAGGGGATATCCTTTTGGGAAAAGATGAAACTGGCGGCTGCAATAGAAAAAATGGACAGTTTTTATTCCTGTAGCGGACAAGTCATCCAATGGGGAAATTGGATATATACTGGGTTGTTCCAGAGAAAATCAGCAAAGGGAATTATGCTGTATCTGATACTCCGTGCAGCTATGGCAGAAAGAAGGTCTTAAAGGGGCTTTGTTTATGAAGAAATATATTAAAAAAGCAAAGCGGTTTATTTGCCGAATCCTGTATTATGGAGTTGCGGTCAAACTTCCGGCATCTGCCGGAAAAAGCGTATCATGGGGGCAGAAAATTCGCTATTTTTTTGCCAGCAGATTTGTGGCGCAATGCGGGAAAAATGTGAATTTTGAACATGGTGCAAAGTTTGATTCTGATTTATCTATCGGTGATTACAGCGGCGTTGGAATCAATTGCACATTAGGAGGACCGGTTTCCATTGGTAATCATGTAATGATGGGCCCGGAGTGTGTTTTCCTTCCTCATAACCATTGTTTTAACCGCCTGGATATTCCAATGTGCCAGCAGGGTTTTTCAGAGGCAAAACCAATCTGCGTTGGAGATGATGTGTGGATCGGGACTCGGGCTATTATCATGCCTGGTGTGACCATTGGAAGCCATAGCATTATTGGAGCAGGCGCTGTTGTGACCAAGGACGTACCGCCCTATGCAATCGTTGGCGGTGTGCCGGCCAAAATTATTAAAATGAGAACAGATAATTGACATGGGAAACAGAAGAGGATAGATCCATGGAATCTCAAAACAATGACAACTTAAAACGCAGTGCTTTTGGCAGTATGTTCTGGAAATTTGCAGAACGAATCTGTGCGCAGCTGGTTTCACTGATAGTTTCCATCATTCTGGCCCGGATGTTGGTGCCGGATGATTACAGTGTTGTCAGCATTGTAGCGATTTTCTTCGCTTTCTGCTATGTGTTTATTTCCGGCGGTATGAACACTGCGCTGATTCAAAAGAAAAATGCTGTGGCTGAGGATTACTCTGCGGTTCTGTACGTTAATCTGACCCTAGCAACGGTGTTCTATGGTGCGATTTATCTCTGCGCACCGTTGATTGCGCAGTTGTATGCCAAACCATTGCTGACCCCTATTTTTCGGGTGATGGGTCTGACGTTTTTTCCCAGTGCACTGAAATCTGTCCTAAGCGCCTACATTGCCAGTAAACTGGAATTCAGAAAGTTTTTCCTGTCCACCATTGTTGGTACGGTTATTTCTGCGGCTGCTGGTCTTTGGGTAGCCTTTGCTGGCTACGGTGCATGGGCACTGGTGGCACAGGAAATGACCAATACCTTCATTGATACCCTGGTTCTGTACCTGACAACACGTCTCAGATTTGTAAGAAGCTTTTCTCTGGAGCGGCTCAAATCCTTGTTTGCCTTTGGCTGGAAAATGATGCTGACTTCCATTATTACGGTAGCGTATGACCAGCTTAGCCCTCTGATCGTTGGTCTGAAATTTACTCCTGCAGATCTGGCTTATTACAACAAAGGCAAAACCTTTCCCGGTTTGATCAACAATACCATCAGCGATACCCTGGCCAATGTGCTTTTTCCGGTGATGGCAAGAGTTCAGGATAACAAAGAGGATGTGCTGAATATTACAAGACGTTATGTGAAAGCAGCATCCTATGTAATGTTCCCGGTGATGCTGGGGTTGTTTGCAGTATCCGAGAATTTCATTCGGGTGCTTCTGACGGATAAATGGCTTCCTGCAGTGGCATATCTTCAGATTTTTGCAGTATTCTATATGTTTGACCTGGTGCAGGTGGGAAGCCTTCAGGCAATCAAGGCCATTGGCAGAAGTGATATTATTCTCCGGCTGGAGATTATCAAAAAGGTGGTATATCTTACCATTGTTGTATTGTTCCTGCTGTTGTCCCGAAATCCGGAGATGTTTGCGTTCTCTGCACTGCTTTGCATGGCGGCCTCGGTTGTGATTGATACCTACCCCAACCGCAAACTGCTTGGATATCGTTACCGCTATTTGCTGGCAGATGTATTGCCGAATCTGTTGATATCTGCGATTATGGCAGGTGTTGTGCTGGTGATTGGTCGATTGCAAGCGGCTGCTTTTGTGCTGTTACTGCTGCAGATCCTGACAGGTGTTGTGCTGTATGTAGTACTGAGTTTTTTGACAAGAAACGAAAATTTCCGATATCTGTTGTCGTTCCTGCTGGAATTGCGGGGAAAAGGAAATTGAACAAAATTCCGGGTGTCATTTTTTGACATCCGGTTTTCTCTTTTGGGACAAAGGAAAGAAACCCTTGCATTCTGGCAGCTTTTGGCGTATAATAAATTGAATTATTATCTTTTATCATGAGGTAAGTCTGTGTATCTGAAATCACTTCAACTGCAGGGATTCAAATCCTTTCCGGATAAGACACTGATCCGGTTTGGTGATGACATCACTGCCATCGTCGGTCCCAACGGCTCCGGTAAATCGAATATTTCCGATGCCATCCTCTGGGTCATGGGCGAGCAGAGCACCAAGACCCTTCGCGGAGCCAAGATGGAGGATGTGATCTTCGGCGGCACCCAGAAGCGTGCGGCGGTGGGTTTTGCGGAAGCTACCCTGACGCTGGACAATTCTGACCGGGCCCTTCCTTACGATGCCGACGAAGTCATGGTCACCCGGCGGTTCTACCGCTCCGGTGACAGCGAATTTTACATCAACAAGCAGTCTGCCCGCCTGCGGGATATCCATGAAATGTTCATGGATACAGGCCTGGGCCGGGAGGGCTATTCCAATATCGGCCAGGGCCGTATCGACGAGATCCTTTCTCTGAAAAGCGGCGACCGCCGGGAAATCTTCGAGGAGGCTGCCGGTATTTCCAAATACCGCCACCGCAAGGAGGAAACCGAACGGAAGCTCCAGTATACGGAAGATAACCTGCTTCGCATTGGCGATAAGGTTTCTGAACTGGAATTGCAGCTGGAACCTCTGAAGGTCCAGTCTGAAAAGGCCAGAAAGTATCTGGAACTGAAGGACGAACTGAAAGGCGTGGAGGTTGCCGTTTGGCTGGATACGCTGGAAAAGCTGTCCGCCGCTGCGAAAAAGGCAGAAGAGGACTACGCCTCCGCCTCTTTTGTGCTGCAGCAGGCCCATGACGAACTGGAAGCCCTTTATCGCAAGACTGAGGAGATGGGTGACCTCCTGCGGACCCGGGATGGGGAACTGGAAACCGTCCGGCTAAAGGCAAATATGCTCTCCGCCACCCACCAGCAGCTGGAAGGCCAGATGGCGGTGCTTCAGGGCAATGTGGACAACAACAACGCCAACATTGCCAGAATTGGAGAAGAACTGAAGGGACAGGAGGACCGCAGCGGCGGTATCGTGTCCCAGATCGAACAAACAAAAAACAGAGTGGCGGAAATTGAAACTGCCCTTTCTCAGAAGAAAAAGGCACTGGAAGACCTGCAGCAGAAGCTGACGGAAATGACCGCCAATGCTCAGGGCATTACCAGACAGTATCTGGAACTGCGGGGCAAGGAATCCTCTTTGGCGGCAGATATTGCAGGCCGTCAGGCCGATGTCCGGGGTCTGGAAGACAGTATGATGGGGACCCGCCAACGCATGGAACAGATCAGCAGCGACCTTGCTGCCGGTGCATCCCGCCGCCACGAGGCCCAGACCAATCTGGAAGACAGCTGCAAGGAGCTGCGCCGGGCACGGGAAAATGTGACTGCTGCCAATAATACCATTTCCGGCTACTCCCTGCGCCAGACCACCCGGTTAAAGCGCCGGGATGACCTGCAGAACAGTCTGCGGGAAATGAATCAGAAGCTGGATTCCGTTACCGCCAAGGCCCGGGTCTTCCGTGCCATGGAACGGGATTTTGAAAGCTATAACAAGGCGGTCCGCATGGTCATGCAGGAAAGCCAGCGGGGCGCTCTGCGGAATGTCCATGGTCCCGTATCCCGCCTGATCCGCACGGAGGACAGCTATACCATCGCCATCGAAATTGCCTTGGGTGCTGCCATGCAGCAGATCGTGGTGGGCAGTGAGCAGGATGGCAAAGCAGCCATTTCCTTCCTGAAGCGGACCGGCGGCGGTCGTGCCACGTTCCTGCCTATGAGCAATATTCAGGGCCGCAGCCTGCAGGAAACCGGTCTTGAAAACTGCCGCGGCTTTGTGGGCATTGCTTCAGAGCTTGTGACCTCCGATCCCATGTACCGGGGCATCGTGGATAACCTGCTTGCCAGAACCGTCATTGTCCAGGATATGGATGCTGCCATCCATATGTCTCAGAAATATAAAAACCGCTTTAAGATCGTCACCCTGGACGGTCAGGTCATGAACCCCGGCGGTTCCATGACCGGCGGCTCCGTCAATAAAGATGCAGGCATTCTGTCCCGCGCCAATGAACTGGAAAAGCTGACGGCCCAGGAAAAGAAGCTGCAGCAGGACAAACTGGTGGCAGAAGCAGAATTGCAGGAAGCCCAGCGCCAGTGCGACCAGGTGGAATTTCAGATGAACACCGCCCGGGACCAGCTGCGCGAAGCAGAAGATCAGGTCCTGCGGCTAGAAGGCCTGGAAAAGCAGTATGAGATTTTGCTGAATGCTATTTTGGAAGCAGAAGAGTCTTCCCAGCGGGAAAAAGATGCCCTTAATGACCGGGACCGCTCCGACCGGGAGCGGTATGCTGCCCAGCAGGCTAAGATCCAGGTCTATAGCCAGCAGCTCATGGAAACCCGGCAGACCCTCAGTGTACTGGAAGGCAGCCAGACAGAAGCCGCAGAAGCCACAGCTGCTGTGACAGAATCCATGACGGCACTGAAAACCGAAGAAGCAGCCCTGGAAGCGGAACGCGCTACCGCCCTGACCCACATTGAGGACCTGCAAAGCTTACGTACCGCTATGGAAGGGGACCGGGAGAAGAAGGAAGCGCTCATGGATGCTATCGGTGCAGAGAATGAACGTCTGCGGGGCGAGATCGATGCCCTGAAGCAGCGTCAGCTGGAAAATGATGCCGAAAGTGCCCAGATGCAGCTGAAGATGCAGCAGACCCTCCAGAGCCGCGCTGAAGCCGAAGCCTCCAAGACCCGTTCCGAGCGGGAGGCCCAGGAGAAGAGCAAGGATATCCTCAACATGGAGCGGGCCTGCGCCCTGCTGGAGCAGAAAAAAGTTACCTCCTCCATGGAGGAACGGCAGATCATCGATAAGCTGTGGGATTCCTACGGACTCACGCCCGGTACTGCTTCCGAGCACCGGGGTGAGATCGAGAATGTCACCGCCGGCAACCGCCGTGCCGGAGAACTGAAACGGAAGATCGCGGCTTTGGGTACGCCCAACCTGGGTGCCATCGAGGAATACGCCCGTGTCAATGAGCGCTATACCTACCTGGCAGAGCAGCGGGACGATGTGCTGAACGCCAAGCGGGAGCTGGAAAGCATTATCCGTAACATCACTGCGGAAATGACCACGATTTTTGTCACGGAATTTACCAAGATCGACCATCATTTCGGCACGGTCTTTGAGGAGATGTTTGGCGGCGGCAAGGGTCAGCTGATTCTGGAGGACCCGGAAAACCCGCTGACCTGTGGTATCGAGATCCGTGTCCAGCCCCCCGGAAAGCAGGTCAAGACCATTACACTGCTGTCCGGCGGTGAGAAGGCTTTCGTGGCAACGGCGCTGTACTTTGCCATTCTGAAGGTCCGCCCCACGCCCTTCTGCCTGCTGGATGAGATCGACGCGGCGCTGGATGACCGCAATGTGGAACGCTTTGCCAAGTATCTTCACAATCTGGCGAAGGCCACTCAGTTTATTGTCATCACCCACCGCCGCGGCACCATGGAGGCTGCCGATGTCCTCTACGGTGTCACCATGCAGGAGCAGGGTGTCAGCAAGCTGCTGCGGCTGGATTTGAACCAGATGGAAGAATATCTGGGAATAGTGGAATAACAGAAATAATACGTGTCATTGCGAGGAGCGAAGCGACGTGGCAATCCGCTTTCTCTTGCAGTGTCTGAGTGAACAACCCCAGAGAAACAGATTGCCACACCAGTGTGCGCACTGGTTCGCAATGACATAGTAATCGTAAGCTGACTGCGCACTGTCTGCATATGTGAAAGGAAAAAAGAATGGGATTTTTTGATAAAATCAAAGCTGGCCTGGCGAAGACCAGAGATGCCCTGAATGATACCCTGGGCAATGTCTTCACCGCCAACGAGATCGACGATGATTTTTATGACGAACTGGAAGAAAGTCTGGTTCTGGCAGACCTGGGCGTGGATACTGCCCTGAAGGCGGTTACCCGTCTGCGCTATAAAATCAATAACAACAACATCAAGACTGTGGCTAACGCAAAGGAAGCCCTGAAAGAGATCCTGGTGGATATGCTGAACGTAGGGGATACCCAGTTGAATCTTTCTACCAAGCCCGCGGTGATCCTGGTCATCGGTGTCAACGGTGTCGGTAAGACCACCACCATTGGCAAGATCGCCAAGCAGCAGGTAGACGCCGGCAAGAAGGTGCTGCTGGTTGCCGGTGATACCTTCCGCGCAGCCGCTGCAGACCAGCTGGAAATCTGGGCAGAGCGCACCGGTGCTTCCATCGTCCGCCAGCATGAAGGCGCAGACCCTGCTTCTGTGGTTTTTGACGGTATCCAGTCTGCAAAGGCCAAGGATGTGGATGTCATCATCATCGACACCGCAGGCCGCCTGCACAACAAAGCCAATCTGATGAACGAGCTGAACAAGATCAGCCGCATCGTGAACCGGGAACTGCCCGAGGCAGCCAAGGAAGTTCTGCTGGTTCTGGACGGTACCACCGGTCAGAACGGCCTGATCCAGGCCAAGCAGTTCAAGGAGATCGCCGGTGTTACCGCCATTGCTCTGACCAAGCTGGACGGCACCGCCAAGGGCGGCATCGTGATTGCGGTTGCGGATGCCCTGCAGATCCCCGTGAAGTTTGTCGGTGTCGGTGAAAGGGCTGACGATCTGATGCCCTTCATTGCAAAGGACTTTGTGGAGGCACTGATTTAAAAATGTAGGGGCGGATAGTATCCGCCAGAATCAAAAAACTTACAAGAACTATTGGAGATACTATGAAGGTAGTTTTAGCAAGCAAAAATAAGCATAAACTGGTGGAGATCAGCAAAATCACCGAGAAATTCGGCTTCGATCTGGTGCTGCAGTCCGAACTGGGCGTAGATATCGACGTGGAAGAAACCGGAACCACCTTTGAGGAAAATTCCTTCCTGAAAGCGGAAGCTGTCATGAAAGCAACCGGACTGCCTGCGCTGGCAGACGATTCCGGCATTGCCGTGGATGCCCTGAACGGCGAACCCGGTATTTATTCCGCCCGGTATGGCTTCGATGATTCTCTGGATGACTGGGGCCGCCTGCTGCTCCTGCTGAAAAATACGGAGCATGTGCCCGACGGCCAGCGTCAGGCCCAGTTCGTCTGTGTCATCACTATGGTTACTCCGGAAGGCCAGACCATTCAGGCCCGGGGTGAGATCCATGGCGAACTGCTCCGCGCCCCCGTGGGTGAAAACGGCTTCGGCTATGACCCCATTTTCTATTATCCCCCCATGGGTATGTCCACTGCAGAAATGCCCAGTGAGGAGAAAAACAAGGTTTCCCATCGTGCAAATGCACTGAATGTATTTTATGAAAAATTAAAGGAGGCAGGCTATGCTGACAAGTAAACAGCGCGCGGAATTCCGCGCTCAGGCCAATTCCATCGATACTACCCTGATGGTGGGCAAAGACGGCGTTACAGAGGCCGTCATTGCAGAAGCAGACCGGCTGCTGACTGCAAGAGAACTGATCAAAGGCAAAGTTCTGGAAACCGCTCTGATGAGTGCCAGAGAGGTCAGCGATGAGCTGTGCGAAGCTACCGGCGCTGACGGAATTTCCTGTGTGGGTTCCAAGTTTGTGATCTGGCGTTTTTCTGAGAAGTGTCAGGAAGAGCGGAACCAGACCGGCCGTGCAAAGCGCAAGGAGACTCCCAAGAGTAAGTCTGATCCCGTCGGCAAAGGCGCCCGGGCAAGACGGGCCGCTGCCAAGAAGATCCGGGAGCAGCGCAACGCTTACTTCAAGGAAAAGGCAGTGGAGCGTGCCATCGAACGCAGCCGGGAAAAGCAGCTCAGAGGTGAGGACTAACCAACCATAATGCCATTGCGAACCAGTCCGTTGCCTGGTGTGGCAATGCCCTCCTCGCAATGACGGAAAATAGGGAGAGGTGTAAAATGGAACGAATCGGTATCTACGGCGGAACCTTTAACCCACCCCACGTTGGACACTTGCAGGCAGCGAAGCAGGCCATTACGGCTCTGAACCTGAATCATCTGCTTGTGATCCCTGATCGCATCGCGCCCCACAAGGAGATTCCCCAGGGATCGCCTACACCGAAACAGCGGCTGGAAATGCTGCGCCTTGCCGCGGCAGACTGCCCTCAGATGGAAGTGCTGGACATTGAACTGAACCGGGAAGGTGTCAGCTATACCTATCAAACCATTCAGCAGCTGCGCCCGGTCTATCCGGATGCAGAGCTGGTGCTGTTTATGGGCACTGATATGTTCCTGTCTTTCCATACCTGGAGGCATCCGGAGATTATTCTGGAGAATGCCTCTCTTGGCGTGTTTTACCGGGGAGAAAAGGGAGAGGAAGCTGCCATCGAAGCCCGAAAGGCAGCGATGGAAGCGATGGGAGCAACGGTCTACCTGGTGAAAAATCCGGTCATCAACATTTCCTCCACCCAGATGCGCCGACTTCTGGCTTTCCGCTGTGCAGGCGAGTTCCTGCCGGAGGGTGTTCTGGATTATATCCGGGAAAACCGCCTCTACGATACCCGCGCCCCCTGGAAGAACCTTCCCATGGAGCAGCTGGAGCAGGTGGTCATCCGGCTGCTGAATCCCAACCGGGTAAAACATGTTCTGGGCTGCCGGGATACTGCCGTCAAGCTGGCAGAGCACTGGGGTGCGGATGTGACCGATGCCGCCCGGGCGGGAATCCTCCACGATATTACAAAAGCCATCGACGGCCCCCTGCAATTGACATTGTGTGATGCCTATGGTAAACTATTGAGTGATTTTTCCAAACGCTATCCCAAAACCCTCCACGCCCTTACCGGTTCTCTGGTTGCAGAGCGGATTTTTGGGGAAAATAAAGCGGTAGTGGATGCCATCGAAAGCCACACCACCGGCAAAGCCAATATGAATACGCTGGAAAAGATCATTTATCTGGCGGATTACATTGAGCCCAACCGCACCATTCCCGGCGTGGAGGAACTGCGGCGGCTTTCCTATACCGATCTGGATGCTGCCATGAAGCTGGGCCTGGAAATGACCCTGGAGCATCTCAACCGTCAGGGCGCGGAGGTTTCTCCGGAATCCCAGGAAGCCCTGGCCTGGCTGAATTCTGAAAAATAAAATGTAGGGGCGGCGTCCCCTGCGATATGAAAGATAGATTTCTACGAAAGGATAGATCCTATGTTAACTCCCAATGAAATCGCCATTGCTGTCACCAAGGCCCTGGATGAAAAGAAGGGCATGGATATCAAGCTGCTGAAGATCGACAAAGTCAGCTCCCTTGCCGACTATTTCCTGATCTGCACCGGTACCTCCAATACCCACGTCCGCACCCTCTGCGACTATGCAGAATATGTTCTGGAAGAGCTGGGTGAGCCCATGCTGGGCCGTGAGGGCCATCGTGGCAATGCCTGGGAACTGCTGGATTACGGCACCATCGTGGTCCATGTCTTCACCGCAGAGGCCAGAGAGTTCTACAATCTGGAACGCCTGTGGGCCGATGCTGAGCAGATCGACCTGACAGGTATCGTCATCGAAGAAAACTAAGCTTCCGAAGGAAACCGTTTTCCGAAATTCTGAAGCATAGAATAGAGGTTTTGAAAATGAATTACGAATTTTCCGCCATTGAGGCCAAGTGGCACAAATTCTGGGAGGAGAACGATACCTTCCATACCGATGTCTGGGACTTCTCCAAGCCCAAGTATTACGTTCTGGACATGTTCCCTTATCCTTCCGGTGTCGGCCTCCATGCCGGCCATCCTGAGGGCTATACCGCAACCGATATCATGTCCCGCATGAAGCGCATGCAGGGCTTTAACGTGCTGCACCCCATGGGCTATGACTCCTTCGGTCTGCCTGCTGAGCAGTACGCTGTGGATACCGGCAATCATCCCAACGGGTTTACCCAGAAGAACATCGCTACCTTCTCCAATCAGCTGAAGGAACTGGGCTTTGACTATGACTGGTCCAAGTGCATTGCCACCTCCGATCCCGATTTTTACAAGTGGACCCAGTGGATCTTCAAGAAGCTGTGGGAGGCCGGCTTCGCCAAGCGTATTGAGATGCCTGTCAACTGGTGCGAAGCACTGGGCACCGTTCTTGCCAATGACGAAGTCATCGACGGCAAGTCCGAGCGCGGCGGCTATCCTGTTGTAAAGAAGAATATGATGCAGTGGGTCATCGACCAGCCCGTCTTTGCGGAGAAGCTGCTGGAGGGTCTGGATGAGATCGACTGGCCCGAATCCACCAAGGAGATCCAGCGCAACTGGATCGGCAAGTCCACCGGCGTGGAAGTGGACTTCAAGCTGGTGGGCGGCGGTGAGTTCTCCATCTACACCACCTGCATCGAAACCATTTATGGCATCACCTTCATGGTCCTGGCTCCTGACGGCAAGATCACCGCATCCTTGATGGACCGTGTGGAGAACCGGGAAGAGGTGGAAGCTTATATTGCCGAGGCTGCAAAAAAGAGCGACATCGACCGTACCGATGCCACCAAGACCAAGACTGGCTGCCCCCTGAAGGGTGTCTACGCCATCAATCCTGTCAACGGCAAGGAAGTTCCTGTCTTTATCGGCGACTTCGTTCTGGGCAACTACGGTACCGGCGCTGTTATGGCCGTCCCCAGCCATGACCAGCGTGACTTCGAGTATGCCATCGCCCACAACATCCCCATGATCCAGGTCATCGAGGGCCGTGATGTATCCGAATGCGCCTTTGAAAAGCAGGATTACCTGGGCAAGGGCTGCCGTCTGTGCAATTCTGAAGAGTTCACCGGCCTGACCGTAGAGGAGGCCAAGGAGGCCATCACCTGCAAGCTGGAAAAGGCCGGCGTTGCCCGCAGAAAGAACAACTACCACTTCCGTGAGTGGATCTTCGCCCGCCAGCGCTACTGGGGCGAGCCTGTTCCCTGTGTCTACACCGAAAATGGGGAGACTGTCTTCCTGCCCGACGAGGAACTGCCTCTGGTCCTGCCCGAACTGGAGGACTACAAGGGCCGCAATGGTCAGGCACCTCTGGAGAATGCAACCGAATGGAAGCAGTATGACAAGGGCGGCATCAAGGGTGTCCGGGAAACCTCTACCATGCCCGGTTCCGCAGGTTCTTCCTGGTACTTCATGCGTTACATCGACCCTAAGAACGATCAGGCTCTGTGTGATCCCGAACTGCTGAAGCACTGGCTGCCTGTTGACCTGTATGTGGGCGGCCCTGAGCACGCTGTCGGCCACCTGATGTATTCCCGTATCTGGAACCGCTTCCTGTACGATGAGGGCATCTCTCCTGTGAAGGAGCCCTTCAAGAAGCTGGTCCACCAGGGCATGATCCTGGGTGAGAACGGCATCAAGATGGGCAAGCGTTTCCCCGAGTTCGTGGTCAATCCCAGTGATATTGTCCGGGAGTACGGTGCCGATACCCTGCGCCTGTATGAAATGTTCATGGGCCCCCTGGAAGTTTCCAAGCCCTGGTCTTCCGACGGCGTTAAGGGTGCCAAGAAGTTTATCAACCGTGTCTGGAACTTCTTCACCGAGGCAGAAAACATCACCGAAACCGATGACGGCAAGCTGACCAAGGTCTACCACCAGACCGTCAAGAAGGTCACCAACGACTTCGAAACCCTGGGATTCAATACTGCCATCGCCCAGATGATGGTCTTTGTCAATGAGGTTTATAAGAACGGCACCTGCCCCAGAGAGTATGCTGAGGGCTTCATCAAGATGATCTCCTGCATCATCCCCCATGTGGGCGAAGAGCTGTGGCAGATCCTGGGCCACGATAAGACCATCGCTTATGAACCCTGGCCCACTTACTCCGAGGACAAGTGCAAGGACAACGAGGTCACCATCGCTGTTCAGGTCAACGGTAAGATGCGCGGCACTGTAGTCATGGACGCTGATCTGGATAACGATACCGTGGTTGCCAATGTTCTGGCAAACGAAAAGATCGCCAACTTCCTGGCAAAGAACGGCGGCGAAATCCGCAAGACCATCGTGGTCAAGAACAAGCTGGTCAACCTGATTGTGAAGTAAATGTTATAAAAACGCATGTCATTGCGAGGCGCGCAGCGACGTGGCAATCTCCTTCCAGAGAAGCAAATGCTTCTGAAAGAGGGGATTGCCACACCAGTGTGCGCACTGGTTCGCAATGACATGTTTTGGGAAAAGTTTTTTGTAAAAAAATCGAAATCCCGCTTGACATTTGGGGAATCAGCGTATATAATATTCAAGCCTAGTGTTAGGCCCTGAACGCATCCAGGAAATAGCCGGATGCCATCGGAGGGAGGGAAAACAATGTCTGAAATTCGCGTCAAGGAAAACGAATCTCTGGAGAGCGCTCTGCGTCGCTTTAAGCGTAGCTGCGCCAAGGAGGGCGTTATCGCTGAAGTTAAGAAGCGCGAGCATTACGTCAGCCCCAGCCTGAAGCGTAAGCAGAAGTCTGAAGCTGCCCGTAAGAACAAGAGAAAGTTCTACTAATAGTCCCTCTTGAATTGTGCTCAAAACCGCCTTGCGAAAGCAAGGCGGTTTTTGCATATGGAAATAAATTATAAAACTTTGTCCGAACTTTCATCCTTTTGCGTCTTATATAGTAGAAAGATCTTTCTACAAAAGGAGGAACCCACATGGAAGATGAAGAAATTCTCGACCTGTATTTCGCCCGGGAGGAGCGGGCAGTGATGGAGACCGACCGGAAATACGGCCCCTACTGCTTCAAACTTGCCAATTCCATATTGAACGATCCCCAGGACGCAGAGGAAACTGTCAGTGATACTTACTTAAAAGTATGGCATTCCATTCCACCCAAACGGCCCAATATCCTGAAAATGTTCCTTGCCAAGATCACCCGCAACCTCGCCTTTTCCCGCTGGCGCAGCTTTGCTGCCCAGAAACGGGGCGGGGGAGAGCTGGAACTGGTTCTGGAAGAACTGTCGGCCTGCATTGCAGCTCCCGGCAGCGTAGAGGATGACCTCAACGGCAGGGAACTGGCAAAGACAATCCGCTGCTTTCTCAATACCCTCCCAAGACGGGAGCAGGATATTTTCCTGCGGAGGTATTTCTTCGTGGAAGAAAGCGGAGCGATTGCGGCACGTTACGGCATGAAGCCTGACACTGTCCTGCGGACTCTTTCCCGTACCCGGGAGAAGCTGAAAAAGTACCTGACACAGGAGGGCTATGCGGTATGACCAGAGAAGAACTGTTCCTCGCCATCGGCGAGGTGGAAGAAAGCCGCCTGCTGAGAAGTGAGCTGACGGTGCAGGATTCCTCCGCTATGATCCAAAAGGAGGAATCAGCTATGAAAAAACGAAGCATAAACACAGGGAGAATGATCCGCAACCTGATCGCTGCTGTGATGATTGTCACCATGCTGGCGGTGACAGCCTATGCCGTGGTGGGCTATGTGATCTTCGACAGCCCGGAGGAAATGATCACATCCATCTTCGGTGACAAAACGGGCTATGACCATAAGGACATCACCTATTGGTCCGACCCGGAAAAGCCCGGCTCCCAGTATACCAACCCCGCCTTCGACCGGGTGCAAGCCGATGAAACCGTTGTGGCAGAGGATGTTGCGCCTTATGTATCTCCGGTGGGACAGTCAATTTCTTATGGGGATTACACCCTGACGGTGGATGGATTCTTGTATGATGAACAAAGTGGCTGCGGTTTCGTTACTTATCTGCTGGAAAATCCCAAGGGAGTTTCCTGCTATGAAGTGTTTGAGAACGGTATGCTGAATTTGAATGGGGCGCCCCATGGCATGAATCAATATGGCTATGACTACATCATTGAGGAAAAAACCACGGATACCTGCTTAGCCGCAACGTTTTACTTGCAAAATAGTGGAGTACATCTCCGCGGAGAGGACTTGGTAATTTCTTTCCCAAGTGAAGAAGAACCTCGGACAGACGAGGAGATTCACGAAATTATCATGGGGCTGGATGAACAAATTCGGGCGGAATTTACTCCGGATGAAGCTGTTGAAAAAGCTAAGGAAGAAATGGGAGAAGTCCGGTTTGAGGAATTTAGCAATATGCCGGATGGTCTGGATATGACGCAGGAGGAATGGCGCATAGAATGTGCTTATGTTTATCTGAGAGATGTGCGTTATTATGCAGAGTATGATCAAATTGGCCCTCATATTACCATTCCGCTTGAGGGAAGCGCATTGAAACATGTGACAGCAGGCAATGGGAGTATTTTGGTGACACCGATTTCCTTTCAAATCGATGTGACGAATTTAGAGTTCTTGCATGAAGTGCACGATGGTGAAACCTATATCAATGCAGATAATGTGGATAGTGTTTCGATTCTTTATGAAGATGGGGAAGAGTATATACTTCGGGGAGATGCTGTGGATAATACCGTGTTTGGCGTGATTGACAGTGCTTCCAATGGCGAAAAGGACATTCATAATCAATTGACGTATATGTTCAACCGCATCATCGACGTAGACAAGGTCACCTCCGTTCTCATCAACGGCGTGGAACTGACGGTGGATTAACAACAAAAAACTGTAGGGCGGGGTCATGACCCCGCCCTACAGTTTTTCCGTAGAATACAGTTCCTGATACAGCCCCATAACGGCCGTACACCCCAGCGTTTCGGCTTCCTTTATCAGATCCCGCAAATCATCCATAGTCCGCCAGAGGGTAAATTCGGCGCAGGTATCCGTTAGCTGCGTCCGGTAATGACAGTGCAGGGCATCGTCCCGGAATCCCTCCGTACCCAGATTCGGATAGGGCAGAGGAATCGTTTTGGCTCCCTGTTCTGTCAGAGTGAGGATTTCCCCATCCAGCGCAAGCTCCACCCAGATTTCACGGCCTCTCCATGGGGAAAGGTAATCTTCCAGAGAGGTGGAAAGGGGAGCAGGGGGGAGCAGTACACCGCAATTATCCCGGACGTAGGGCAGGGATACCACCAGCGGACAGGGAAGCTTCATCAGGAAAGGAATCAATTCCTCTGCCTCCTGATTTCCGGGACGCTGAAAATCAAGAACCAGGCAGCGGCAGGAAAAGCGGGCAATACATTCCTGCAATTCCCCCAAAATCCTCTGGGGGTCATGTCCACAGATGGGGGTCTCATCGTTGAGCATCAGTACACAACCGGCAGGAAGGGTGGAGGGCAGATTGGAAAGTCCGTCATTCCATGACGAAAATTGACAGGCCATCCATCCAGTGTTTTCCGGCATTGCAGCATTTCCCAACATTTCCGCTGCCGTCATGGCAAGATAACAGGGAATCCCCATGGACAAACCCTCCATTCCGTGGTATAATCATAAAAACTTGGCTCCCTCTTTGAGGGAGCTGGCACGGCGCAGCCGTGACTGAGGGAGTGTGCTGAAATCCACCGACACTCCCTCCGCCCCTTCGGGGCACCTTCCTCAGAGAGGGAGGTGAGAGATGTGCTTTATTTTATGAAACCACGGAGGACAATATGCCCTTATCCTTCTTACCCAAGATCATTGCGGACAAGACCACAGACATTACCCCGGAATTGCTCCGGTCCCGAAGCATCCGGCTGCTGATGCTGGATTTCGACAATACCATCGTACCCTACACAACTACTGTTCCCACGGAGGAAATGTCCGCCTGGCTGCAAAAGATGAATGCCCTGGAGGATATCAAGCTGTGCATCGTTTCCAACAGCCATAATGACCGGGTCCCCAAGTTCTGCCGGGAAAACAAGCTTTCCTGCATTACCCATGCGAAAAAACCCTTTCCCAAGGGAATCAACGAATGCCTTGCCAAGTATGGCATCCCCGCATCCGAAGCTGCCCTGATCGGTGACCAGATTTATACCGATACCCTGGGTGCCAACGGCGCAGGCGTCACTTCCATTCTGGTGAAGGCCATCGATAACCATAATTTCTGGCTGAAAGCCCGCCATGTGCTGGAAAAGCCTTTTATTTTTGCTGCAAGAAAAAGGAGAATCTGACCTATGAGAAACATTGACAAGTACCTGTCCCTGCTGAATGAGGAAGTGGACGCCCTGCTGCTGACCTCCCGCTACAGCCGCCATTACGGTGCCGAGTTCGACATCTCCGAGGGCGTTGCCATCGTCACCAAGAAGGGCTGCCGTTACTTTACTGACAGCCGCTACATTGAATCTGCCGAAGCAAACCTCAAGTATTTCGAGGTTCTTCCCATTAACCAGTTTACCGGCTTCTATAAGCGCCTCAACGATGCCATTGCCGATTTCGGTGTCAAGACTCTGGGCTATGAGGAAAATTACCTCACCGTTGGCGAACTGATGGGCTACGAAAAGAACCTGAATGCCAAGCTGGTCCCCTTTAACAAGGAGATCAACGGCTTCCGCGGTACCAAGGAAGAATGGGAGCTGGACCTGATGAAGAAGGCCCAGGCCATCACCGATAAGGCTTTCTCCGAGGTCATCACCCGTATCAAGCCCGGCATGACCGAACTTCAGCTCCAGGCAGAACTGATTTACTGCATGTACAAGAACGGCGGCACCGGCCTGGCCTTTGACCCCATCGTGGTTTCCGGTCCCAATACCAGCCTGCCCCATGGTGTTGCCGGTGAGCGTGTCATTCAGGAAGGCGACTTTGTCACCATGGACTTTGGCGCTTCCTATATGGGCTACTGCTCCGATATGACCCGTACCGTTGCTGTTGGCTATGCCACTGAGGAAATGAAGGGAGTCTACAATACCGTCCTGAAGGCACAGGAAGCTGCCATCGCTGCTACCAAGGCCGGTGTCATCGGCCGTGATATCGATGCAGTGGCCCGGAAGGTCATCACCGATGCCGGCTACGGCGAATATTTCGGCCATGGCTACGGCCACAGCCTGGGTCTGGAGATTCATGAGGCCCCCAATCCCAACCCCGGCAATACCAATCCCATGCCCCTGGGTGCTGTCTGCTCCGCAGAACCCGGCATCTACCTGCCCGGTAAATTCGGTGTCCGCATCGAGGATGTGACCATTATCACCGAAGATGGCGTTGTTGACATTACCGCAAGCCCCAAGAACTTGATTATTGTATAAGTTTTTTCGGAAAACCCCTTGCATATTTTGCCGATTTGCGGTATGATATATGAGCTAAAGCTATGTACTATATTCGCCTCCCACAAGGGAAGGCATTCTTAGGAGGATAAATACAATGATTTCTGCAGGCGATATTCGCAATGGTATCACTTTCGAGATGGACGGCAAGGTTATGCAGGTCATCGAGTTCCAGCACGTCAAGCCCGGTAAGGGTGCTGCTTTTGTCCGCGTCAAGATGAAGAACGTCATCACCGGCGGCGTGACCGAAACTTCCCTGAACCCCTCTGCCAAGTTCCCCACCGCTTTCATTGAGAGAAAGAAGATGGAGTACTCCTACAACGACGGCGAGCTGTACTACTTCATGGATCAGGAGACCTATGAGCTGGAGCCCATCGACGCTTCCAACCTGGACGATTCCTTCAAGTTCGTCAAGGAGAACGACATCTGCACCGTCATGAGCTACAAGGGCAAGGTCTTCGGCGTTGAAGTCCCCAACTTTGTTGACCTGGTCGTCACCGAGACCGAGCCTGGCTTCGCTGGCAACACTGCTACCAACGTCACCAAGCCCGCTACCGTTGAGACCGGCGCTGAGGTCAAGGTGCCCCTCTTCATCAACGAGGGCGACAAGATCCAGATCGACACTCGTACCGGCGAGTACCTGGGCCGTTCCAAGGCTTAATTAGAAACACAGGCAATAGGGGACGATGCACAATCGTCCCCTGTTTCAAAATTAGGTTGTCATCGCGAACCAGTGCGCACACTGGTGTGGCGATCTCCTCAGGATATAAGGGGATTGCCACGTCGCTTCGCTCCTCGCAATGACACCGGATTGATATGAAAGGAGCAAATACAATGACCATTTCTGAAAAGTCCGCATACCTGAAGGGCCTGATGGACGGCCTGAAGCTGGACACCGAGAAGGACGAGGGCAAGATGATTGCTGCTATCGTGGACCTGCTGGGTGACATGGCCAAGCGCATCACCGACATCGAGGAAACCACCATCGCCATTTCCGATGAGCTGGACGAGATCGAAGAGGATCTGGATGCCATCGAGGACTTCATCATGGACGAGGAAGATGACTTCGACGATGAGGAAGACGAGCTGGACGAGTGGGACGAGGACGAAGACTACGAAGAAGGCTTTGATTTCGGCGATGAGGATTCCACCATCTACGAGGTGGAGTGCGCCTGCGGCGAGATCATCAACTTCGACGAGGAAGTTCTGGAAAAGGGCTCCATGACCTGCCCCAACTGCGGTGAAACTCTGGAGTTCTCCTTCGACGACGAGGACGAAGAGTAATCCGACCTTTCTGAAGCGCAATACGGGGCGTGCTGCTGATGCAGCACGCTCCAATCTTATTTGGCTCTCCCCCAACGATTGACATAGAACCTGAAAAAACCACCGTATGAATTAACATACGGTGGTTTTCTTACAGCAAAGCTTCTGCCCATTCTTTTTCCTTAAATCCCGTCAACACTTTGCTGTCATCGGTCACCACAAAGGGACGCTTTACCAGCATACCGTCGGTAGCCAGCAGCCCCAGCTGTTCCTCAACAGACATTTGGGGCAGCTTGTCCTTGAGTCCCAGGGACTTGTACAGCAGACCGCTGGTGTTGAAGAATTTCTTCACAGGCAGACCGCTGATTTCCAGCCAGCGCTTCAATTCCTCGTAGCTGGGATTTTCTTCCTTAATATGCCGGGCGGTGTAGGCAACACCATGCTCCTCCAGCCAGTTTTTGGCCTTTTTGCAGGTAGAGCAGGGGGGATATTCTAAAAACAGCATCCTAACAACTCCTTTCTTTTTCATGATAACAGATTTAAAGAGGGGAATCAAGATGGGTTTTGTCAGAATATTAGTTGCCAAATGAGGAGATTGCGAGTATAATAACCGGAGATTATCGCAGATAAAGAAGGATAACAGCATGGTTTTTTCAAGCTTGATTTTTTTATACGCTTTTTTCTCCCTGTCATTGGCAGGCTACGCCCTGTGCCGCACCCAGAAACAGCAAAATTTAGTCCTGCTGATTTTCTCTCTGGTGTTCTACGCCTGGGGTGACCCCAAATATACGCTCCTATTGATGTTTATGGCCCTGGTCTCCTGGTTTTGCGCCAGCCAGGTGGAGCGCCAGCCGGAAAAGGGAAAACTGTGGGTCCTGCTGGCGGCAGTCATCGACATCGGACTCATTGGCTATTTTAAGTATGCAGGCTTGATCTGCAGTATTTTTGGCCCGGTTCCGGAGTTTGTGCAAAAGATTGCTCTGCCCATCGGCATTTCGTTCTATACCTTCCAGCTGCTTACTTATGTGGTGGATGTCTATCGGGGCGATGCCCAGGCCCAGAAAAGCTACTGGAATGTTCTGCTATACGCGGCGCTGTTCCATCAGTGCATTGCCGGTCCCATTGTCCGCTATAAGACCATCGACAGGGAACTGTTCAGCGGCGAGCCCCGCAATCCGGAATGGGCGCCCGGTGTCTCCCGGTTCTGCGGCGGCCTTGCCAAGAAGGTGCTGCTGGCCAATCCCTGCGGTGCACTGGCAGATTCCCTGATTCTGGCAGACAGCGTTGCTTCTGATGCCGCACAGTTTGCCGCCAATGCGGAGATCCTGCGTTCCATTTCTGTATTGGGGGCATGGGTGGGCATCGGTGCGTATGCCCTGCATATTTATCTGGATTTTTCTGCTTATTCCGACATGGCCATCGGTATGGGCCGGATGCTGGGTCTTCACTATCTGGAGAATTTCAATTATCCCTATCTTTCCCGCACCGTTACCGAATTCTGGCGGCGCTGGCATATGTCTCTGGGAACCTTCTTCCGGGACTATGTGTACATCCCTCTGGGCGGCAGCCGCTGCAGTAAGGGCAGAATGATCTTTAATACCTTTGTGGTCTGGGCGCTCACCGGAATCTGGCACGGTGCCAGCTGGAACTTCCTGCTGTGGGGATTGTGGTTCTTCCTGTTCCTGATGCTGGAGCGCTTCGTATTGAAGAAATGGCTGGAAAAGGTTCCGGTGATCTCCAATGTGTATTTGCTTGTGGTGGTTCTGATCGGCTGGGTCATCTTCCGCTTTACCAATGTAGAGCTGGGCATGACACTGGTCCGCAGCCTCTTTGGTGCCAATGGAAATCCTCTCACCAGCTTCACTGCGGAGATTCAGCTGCAGAGTAATCAATATCTTCTGCTTGTATCCATCCTTGCCAGCTTCCCCCTGGCGAAGAATCTGCGTATCTGGCTGGAAGCCTATGCCAACAGCCATGGCGCACTGGCAAAAATCTGGAATATATGTTTCTACTCCATCATTCCCGTCATTTTTCTGCTGCTGTCCACCGCTTGTCTGGTGGGTGACAGCTACAATCCCTTTATCTACTTCCAGTTCTGAGGTGTCCCATGTCTGAAAATAAGAAACCTAAAGAACAATCCAATATCCCGTCCAAAAGCTATGCCATTCCCTTCTTTCTGGTACTGGCCATTTTGTCGGTGGTGTCCTTCTGCATCCCGCTTCGGCCCACTCAGTCCAATACGGAGAAGCGGAACCTGGCAGAATTCCCGGAGTTTTCTGTGGAAGCACTGCTTTCCGGCGACTATTTTGACGATATCACCCTCTGGTTTTCCGATACCTTCCCCGGTCGGGAACGCTGGCTGACGCTGTCCTCCAACATCAGTTCTCTTCACGGCTATTCCGAAATCGCTATTGAGGGCGACCTTCCTGTGGTGGAGACGGTGCCGGACATCCCTGAAGAAGAGGAGCCAATCTCTTCTGTGGTGGAAGAAACGGCAGAGGAGGAGACAACTGAGGTTACCGAGCCCACAGGCTGGGGCGGCGTGGATGCCGGTGGCGAGGCGGAGATCAACCTGGGCGCGGTGATCCAGATTGGCGATACCGCTTTCAACGCCCAGGGCTTCTCGGAACCCTACAGCCGGAAATACGCCCAGACCCTGACGGCCTTTGCGGAAAAGATGACGGCTATCGGCGTGAATGTCATCAGCGCGCCCATCCCCACTGCGGTAGGCATCATGGTGGAGGAGGAATACCTGGCACGGCTGAATTGCGCGCCGCAGGATGATATCATTGAATTCATGCATGAGCGTATGAGTGACGATATCATCAAAATCGACACCTTCGGCGCTCTTATTGACCATAATGACGAGTACATTTACTTCCGCACTGACCATCACTGGACGGCCCTGGGTGCCTATTATGTCTATGAGGAACTGTGCAAAACCATGGGCTACGAAGCCGCCCCGCTGGATTCCTTCGAGGAATTTGATCAGGGTACCTTCGAGGGAAGCATCTATTTCAAGGCAAAATACCACCGCAAGCTGAAAAAGGATAACGTCATGGCCTACATCCCCCAGGGCGATATCCAGATGATGATCTACAAGGACAGTGCCATCGGCTACGAAATGCCTTTGATCGCTGATACCACCCAGCGGGAGCTGAACACCAAGTACCTGACCTTCATGTCCAGTGACAATCCTTTAAGCGTGGTCACCAACAACAGCCTCCCGGATGCGCCCAACTGCATCGTTATCAAGGATTCCTTCGGCAACTGTTTTGTGCCGTTCCTGACCCAGAACTATCACAAAATCTACGCCATTGATTACCGTAAGTTCAAAGCATCCACCGTAGGCTACATTGCGGAGCACTATGATATCGACGATGTCATCATCGCGCCTTATCTGACTGCAACGCAGGCCATTGACGGAAATAATATGTTTGAAGCGAAGCTGAGATAACCGTATATGGAAAATGCCCGCCAGCTATGCTGTCGGGCATTTTTGCTATTCATGCAGGTAATATAAAGGGGGGGAAGCATGGTAAAATAGAATCCCTTTGCAGCTGGTGGACTTCGATTTTATCTATTTGCGACCTTTGTCTGGCTGATGATACAGGGCAGACATGCCATCAGGTATTCTGTCATACCCCAGGCGAAAACCCTGGCATACTCCCGCTGATAGAAACGGTCGTCTATGAGGTAACCCAGGAAACTGGATTCCTCCAAAGTTCCGTTTTCCAGTTTCTGCAGGAACGGAGAGTTCAGACACTGCTCCCCAATGGGTAGGCTGTCTTGAATACATTCGGCAACAAGGTTCATACCTGTCAGGATACCTCCTGTGCATATTTCCCCTGCAGATCAAAAGCATGGTTCATGGGACCACTGCCGCTGCCCAAATCCAGCATAGCAGCCAGGGCGCCGGAGATATAATCCTTTGACCGCTGAACAGATTCTGTAAGGGTATAGCCCTTGGCCAAATTGGAAGCGATGGCGCTGGATAATGTGCAGCCGGTGCCATGGGTGTTGGGATTATCAATCCGCTTACCCTCGAACCAGGTAAAGTCACCATTGTCATACAGCAGATCGTTGGCATCGCTTATGCTGTGGCCACCCTTTAACAGGACGGCGCAGCCATAGCTGTCACCGATCTTTTTTGCTGCGGTGTGCATATCTTCCTTGGTCAGAATCTCCCTTCCGGAAAGCACCTGGGCTTCAGGAATGTTGGGCGTGACCAGGGTTGCCAGAGGAAGCAGTTTCTCAATCAGCGTCTGAACTGCATCCGTTTTCATCAGTGAAGAACCGGAGGTTGCCACCATCACAGGGTCAACCACGATGTTTTTTGCTTCGTAGTATCTCAGCCTGTCCGCAATGACACGGATCAGTTCGCTGGATGCCACCATGCCGATCTTCACCGCATCCGGGTAAATATCCTCAAATACGGCATCAATCTGCTGCTTCAAAAATTCTGGTGTGGATTCCTGGATCCCTCGTACGCCGGTGGTGTTCTGGGCTGTCAGTGCTGTGATGGCACTCATGGCATAGACACCATTCATGGTCATGGCCTTGATATCTGCCTGAATACCGGCGCCTCCACTGCTGTCACTGCCAGCAATGGTCAATGCTGTTTTCATTTTCATGCGTTTGCTCCTTTCGGTTTTCAGCATCGTTTTCTATAGCGGCATAAGGTGGTGCCCCCAATCTGCCGCTGAATTTCTTAAATTAGATTCAGTTCCTTCGACCTTGCTTTCAGGTCCACTGCTGCCTGTTTGGGGTCCTCTGCTTTCATAATGGCGGAGACGACGCAAATGCCCGCAATGGGGATTCCTGCCAGTACATCGATATTATCCTGATTCAGTCCGCCGATGGCGTTGGCAGGAATCGGGACGGCATTGCAGATGTCCCGAAGAGTATCGGTGGAAGTCAGAACCGTTTTTACCTTTGTGGTAGTGGGATAGATGGCTCCGACACCAAGATAGTCTGCGCCCTGCTGCCAGGCTTCCAATGCCTGGGGAACAGTCTTGGCGGTTGCACCGATGATTTTATCCGGACCTAAAATCTTTCGTGCCAGGTCAATAGGCATATCCGACTTCCCCAGGTGCACACCTTCCACATCAATAGCCATGGCGATATCTATCCGGTCATCGATGATGAGCGGCACATTGTATTTTCTTGTCAGTTCATGAACCTTCCGGGCCAGGGACAGGTACTCCCGGGTGGTTTTCTCCTTTTCCCGGATCTGCAGGAAGGTCACACCTCCCTGGAGGGCCGCCTCCGTCCGGCGCAGGAATTCTTCTTCCGTAAACCCGGTGCTGTCGGTAATGAAGTACAGGCTGGTGTCAAATTTCTTCAATGGCTATTTCCTCCATATTCAGATTTTGTTCTATTTCTGTGTCTGTCAGCGTGGACAGTTTATCCATCAGGCTGCACAGGAAGGTTCCGGTACCACAGTCCGTCCGGGTCAGTTCTCCACAAATACCCAAAACGCTGCTTCCGGTAATGACAGCTTCGACCCCCGGCTTTGCGGATAAATAGGATGCACACAGAGCCCCCTGCAAGCATCCGGTTCCGGTAACCTGAGAAAGCAGGGGAGTGCCGTTGTGGATGTGATACAGGTTTTTTCCGTCCGTAATGATATCCACCTTGCCGCTGGCAAGGATCACCGTTCCCAGGCTGCAGGCAAGAGATACAGCAGCATGATCAACCGTTTGGATATCCAGACTGGAATCTGCATCCACACCGGAAGATCGATAGGAATCCCGGTACAGTGCCTGGATTTCGGAATAGTTACCCTTGATGACGGTAGGGGTTGCTGTGTTCAGCAGATCTTTGACATATTCCCGGCGCAGAGTAGAACAGGCGATACCCACGGCATCCAGCAGGAAAGGGATTCCCATCTTGTTCGCTGTTTTGGCGGAGATCAGCATAGATTCCATCCGCACATCGGTGATGTTTCCCAGGTTCAACATCAGCGCCTGGGCAGTCCGGGTGATTTCAGATACTTCTTTGGGATGCTCTGCCATCATGGGCCGGGCACCGATGGCAAGAATGCCATTGGCGCACTGGTTGATAGAAATGGGATTGGTGATGCAGTGGATCAGTGGCTGCGTTTGTTTTACGGTTTTACGGATATCATGGATTACCAGGTGCATGGGGTGTTTTCACCTTCTTTGTGATGTAATAAAGGATTGCTGCTGCGGCGCAGAGGATCAGAGAAACATAGGACAGTTTGTCCCAGAGCGCTCCGGTGAGTTTGAAAATATCCGAGGCAAGTTCAATGACCACAAAGAGAATCGCGCCGCAGGCGGCAATGGTCAGTGTGTTGGACAGAATGCTGGTATGATCCAGATAGCTCTGGGAGCCCAACATGGTCTGAATCCGGGCCAGCATACCGTTGGCAGCGAATTTCCGCAGGAATACATAAGCAATGCTGCCGCCGATGAGGGTTCCGCAGATAAAGGAGGGGACGTAGAACAGCCAGCTGAGGCCCTCTTTGCCCCACAGGAAGGTCATAACAGGATAGGACATGATGGCGCCGATGATTCCGGTGCCAATGATCTCACCCAGCACAGCAAAAATGATCCTTCCTTTGCTTGCCCGGTAGAACACACCGGAGAGGAAGGCACCGAAAATAGCACCGGTCAGGGCAATGGGCGGAATACCCATGGTGATCATGCGAATAATACCGATCAGCGTGGCACAGAGCAGGGAATACCAGGGCCCCATAAAGACGGAGCAGACGATGTTGATAAAGTGCGCCATAGGGCACATACCCTCCACACGGAGGATGGGAGAAATCACCACGCCCAGAGCGATGAGCATGGAAAGGGTGATCATTTTCAGCAGACTTTTGGAATTGCGCATATTATTTACCTCGTTTTTAAATGAAATACGAAGCATTTGCTTCGGCCGGTCGGGAATCGATTTTCCCCTCTCACCCCGAAACACGGGTTCCCATCGCTAAATACAAGATAAAAGGCGCTCCCCTCCCATCCGCCCGGAATACCGGGATGGTACCATCACATCCTTTCTGCAAAATAAAAAACGGAAGTTACCCTGACTGAAGCAACTTCCGTAAATGACAAAACAATCCCTACGTTGGCATTATCCAAATCAGGTAAAGGGTCGAAGGGCACACCTTCCTCTCAGCCTGTCTGCAAGCTCCCCGTATATTCCGTTGTAAACAAAAACAGGAGACATCTGATGATGCCTCCTGTAAAAATCACTGTGTCATGACTTCCTACGGCGGCATTATCCGCATCAGGTTAAAGGGTCGAAGTTTGAGAACTTCCTCTCAGCCTGCATCACAAGCTCCCCTGTATTTGTTTGTTGAGCGTATTATACATCGGTAAACGATTTTGCGCAATTGGTGATCAGCACAAAAACAGATCCTGTGATTTTGTAAATCTGCTTAAATTTTATTCCAGATAAACTGCCCGGGGATCGCCAATGTACTTGGGCCGGGTTCTTGCACACGGCATGATGGCCTCTCCGATGTGATCCTGACTGGTACGGACCGGCACGGCAATACGACGAAGGTGCATACCGATCAATATTCCATGACATAAAACAAGGTTATTCTTCGAATGAAATTATGCAAACTAATTATGTAAATTCACTTGGCTTTGAATTTGAAATTATGTGTCGATTTTTGATAAATAATTTCGAATTTATGTTAACTTGTCGAAAAATATCGAAGAAAATAAGTTAATAAATTTGATTTTTCTGTTATTCTGAATTGACATTTATGCGACCGATTGTATAATTATATCGTAGGATTCTACAAATTCAGATATGGAGGTGCAACATGGAAAAAAACCGCATAGATTCTCTCTGCCAAAAATTCCGTCAAATAATGTTGCCACTTAAAAAACTAACTTTCGAAGCATTGTCTACAAAAAACGGAATGATTGGACTTGCCGCTGTCCTTGTGCTGGTTCTGGCCATTGCTCTTACAACATGCAGCCGTAAAGAACCGATAAGCGAGCTTGCTGATGCAACAACGCAGGCGCAGACGGAAGACACCCAACCTGCGACCGAGCCTGCTGCAATGGAAACGCAGCCTGTAGGTATCCCTGCTACCATGGGTACCATTATCATAGATCAGCTGAGTATTTGCAAAGATGCTGGCGTTGTCGTTGATATTGAAGAGTATTACACCATAGGAGACCGTGTTGAGATCCAGCAAGAGATGGCTGTTAACGGTACGGCCTGGGGCTATACCGGCAGGGGATGGATCAACATGAGCTACGTCAGGATGGATGATGTTCCGCCCGGAAGGGATAATTCCACCAATTCCGATGGAGTTGAGATCGTATCCAACGGCAGCTATGCCGTGCTGGGCTATGGTGTAGTGGATCTGAAAACGTTGAATGTTCGCGTCGGTCCCGGTACTGATTACACGAAGGTCAAGGAAATCCCTCAGGGAACGCGCTACGCTTACTATGAAGTAGCCGATGAATGGGTACGGATTGGTGACGGCTGGGTCAGTACGTTGTACTTCTATGTGGAAGGCACCACAGCGGAAGATGCTACTACCGGTACTGTCACCACAAATGACCTGAATGTCCGCACCGGTCCTGATACCTCCTTTCAGCGTATCAGCAGTTACATGGAGAACGATTCCATTCAGATCCTTGCAATCGTCAATGGCTGGGGTTACACCGAAGATGGCTGGATCAGCATGATGTATGTGAAGCTGCCGGAGCCTGTGTATACCACCGGAATTGCTACCGTCACAATCGGTCTGAATATTCGCAAAGAAGCCGATCCGTCCGCTGAAAAGGTAGATGCCTACAAGAAAGGCGATCGTGTCACCATTCTTGAAGTAAAAGATGGTTGGGGCAAAACCGATAAAGGCTGGATCAATCTGGACTATGTCAAATACGACCAATAAAGAAAAAGCAGGCCAAACCGGTAGGTGTGGCCTGCTTTTATCCTGTTCGATTCCTTCCTTTTACTTGCACATTGTTCTTAACTCCTTGTGATCTGGTGGATGATTCTTCATAATAACACCGTTTTGCGTCATTTCTATTTCTAAAATCTACCAGAAAAACACATTTTTGACACAAGGAATTGCTATATTATGGGTGGTTGTACCGTGCTGGACTTATGGTGGGGATGTTGGCGAAGTATGTCAGAATCTCTCGTTTGTGGTGAGACCGTAGGCTCAGAACGGTTTTTTCGTAATCTGAGAAGGTGAATATCCAGCTTTTAGAGAAACAAAAATTGGGAATTCGTTGCTTTACGCTACGAATTCCCAATTTTGGCAGGGGCACAAGGACTTGAACCCTGAGCCTACGGTTTTGGAGACCGCCGCTCTACCAATTGAGCTATACCCCTATATATTCATCAGGCGAAGGCCTGTTGGTAACTGGTGGGCCTTCAGGGATTCGAACCCGGGACTATCCGGTTATGAGCCGGAGGCTCTAACCAACTGAGCTAAAGGCCCATAGATAAGCGGGTGTTTCTCATCACCACGAGGCGTATTATAGCATGGAAGGACCTGTCTGTCAAGCAATTTCTTTCGGGAAATATAAGTTTTTCCACGGAGAAGGATTAAGCTTTGTTTAAACTTTTGGCAGATACATGGACAGGGGAGCACGGTTGTGATACGATTAGTGTAAAGGGGGCTTATTATGAAACTTCTGAAAAAACGAAACCTTTGGTTCAGCGTGTTGACAGGGCTTGCTTTTGCAGCTGTGATCTATCCATATAACCATGATATGTATATCGCCGCGGCCTTTACTTATGTCTGCGCCATTATGAATCTGTTTTCCGCAGCGGTATTTTCCGTGCTGCTTTATTTTCTGCTGGAAAAGAGATTCCCTATGGACAGTCTTGGCAGTGTTGTGATGTTCCTGCTGGTGCAAATTCCGGGACATGTGCTGTTTGCTGCAATAAACTGGGGCTCGTGGGCCTGTTTGGCGCTGATTGCGGCCTGGCTGGTGTATTGCTGGATCAGCTGGCGGCGAATCCATCCGTTGACCAGGGTGCAGAAAAAACGACGCTGCATTGCCGCCCTGGTTCTGCTGGTGCTTGGCGGCTGCCTATGTGGCTACTACAGCAGTCCCGTCCTGCGGGTGCGGGTATTTCTGATGCAGTATCAGGATATGCTGGAAGCGCGTATTGAGGCCGCCGGGGGGGATATCAACGAGGTCGAAGCCAAATTCCTGTCCAATCCCATGCCGGTGCTCAGCGGCATCCAGAGGTACGATGTTTGGCCCGGAGATCATGACAGCATCGAGTTTCACCTCTTTGGCAGCGGCCTTGGTTCCCAGACTAGCTATTATGGCTGCTATTATTCCTTTGACGATGTGCCTCTTCCATACTGCTATGCAACGACGGACCTTGTGCAGGAGGGCGAGAATTATTGGACATGGCTGGGAGAAGGGGACAACCACGGCGCGACCCGGAAGCTATCTGATCACTGGTATTATTTTGAAGCGTACTTTTAACAAAATCTACTTGCGAAATCTGCTTCCATGCGCTACCATAGACCCAACCAAAGAGAAAGCTGGTATTTTCTATGAATGCAAAGCAAATTATGAAGATTTTTGAGGAGACGGCCTATATCCGCACGGGCGGCAGCCCCGAGGAATTGCGCTGCGCCCAATATCTGCAGGAAAAGGTGGCAGAAATGGGGCTGAAGGCAGAATTGCAGCCCTTCGAGGTTCCCATGGCGCAGATCAGCGAAGCGGTTTTGGAGGTAGACGGTGTGTCGATTCCCTGTAAAGGCTATCTGTGTGCCGGAACGTCTGAGATTGAGGCCCCCTTGTACTATCTGCGGAACAAGGATGACTACTCCTTGAGCCAGTGCCGGGGAAAAATCGTGCTGATTGACGGTTATCTTGGTTACTGGGTCTATCAGGATCTTCTGACCTATGGAGCAGTCGGCTGCGTGAGCTATAACGGTGATATGAGCCATATTGACCGTGACATTGACCAGCGGGAGCTTCGCAGTTTTGTGCACAAGGGCAACCGGATGCCCTGCGTCAATACCAACGTCAAAGATGTGGTGGCGCTGATCGATAGGGGGGCAGCCAGAGCAAAAATCCGGCTGAAACAGGAAGAATTTACAGGTACCTCCCACAATGTGTTCCTGGAACTGCCCGGTGAGATCCCTGAATATATTACGTTTACCGCCCATTATGATTCCACATCATTGTCACAGGGTGTCTATGATAACATGTCCGGCGCTGTTGGCCTGCTGGCTTTGGCAGAGCATTATGCCAAACAGTCTCACCATTATGGTCTGCGGTTCCTGTGGTGCGGCAGTGAGGAGCGGGGGCTTCTGGGTTCCAAGGCCTATTGTGAGAATGCTGAGAACCTGAAAGACTGCGTTCTGAACATCAACCTGGATATGATCGGCTGTATCATGGGCAAATTTATTTCCTGCGTCACTGCGGAAGAAAAGCTGTGCCATTACATTTCCTACTTGAGTTCAGAGAAGGGCTTCGGAGTGGAAGTGAAGCAGGATGTTTACTCCAGCGACTCCACGCCTTTTGCGGACCAGGGGGTTCCGGCAGTTTCCTTTGCCCGAATCGCCCCCGGCAATACTGCCACCATCCATAATCGCTATGATACGATAGCCGTGATGAATGCCCGTCAGATGGAGGAAGACATTGCCTTCATTACCGCCTTTGCAGACCGCATGGCAAATGCAGTCCGCTGCCCGGTGAAGCGGGAAATGCCGGAAAAGATGAAGGAAAAACTGGACAACTATCTGGGACGAAAGCGCAGTCCTCAGTAAAAAACACCCCGGCTGACTGTCAGCCGGGGTGCTTCTCTGTCAAAATGCTGAAAAATGTACATATTTTATTCACAGTTTCGGAAGCAATCCTAATTGTTTTCCAGCCCAGAAGTGGTAAAATGGAACAGTACCCAAAGGAGAGTTCTCTCCTGTATTTTTAGAAAGGAATATCGTTATGTTAGAAAAAGTTTTCAAGCTCAAGGAAAACGGCACCACGGTCAGAACGGAAATGGTGGCAGGCCTGACCACCTTCATGACCATGGCCTACATCATTGCGCTGAACCCCAATCTGCTGACCAACTTTGGCGCAGAGGGTACTCAGCTTTGGAATGGCGTGTTCATGGCAACCTGTGTTGCTTCTGCCATTGGTATGTTCTGCATGGCCTTTACGGCAAACAAGCCTTTCTGTCTGGCTCCCGGTATGGGCCTGAACAGCTTCTTTGCTGTGGTTGTCGGCAATATTGTTGCCATGACCGGTATGACCTATGTTGCTTCTTTCCAGGCAGCCCTGGTCATCATCCTCATTGAGGGTATCGTTTTTGTGGCTCTGTCCATCTTCAATGTCCGTGAGAAGATCGTAGAGTCCATCCCCCTGGGTATCCGCCTGGGCATCTCTCCTGCCATTGGCCTGATGCTGATGAACATCGGCCTGGGCTCCAATGTAGGTATCTATGCCGAGGGTAATGGCTTCTCCGCTCCCTTCTATGTCATGCGTGACTTCTTCGGTGCACTGACTCCCGGTGTCCTGCAGTCCAATATGGGCGATGCCGGTTATGCCACCATGATCCTGACGGTTGTCACCATGTTCGTGGGCCTGTTTGCCATTGTTGCTATGGCAAACAAGGGAATTAAGGGTGCTGTCCTGTACGGTATGTTCCTTGCATCCGTGGTTTACTGGGCAGGCTCCTTCCTGTTCCTGGATACCAATCCCTTTGCATCTCTGGCAACCGCATCTTTTGTTCCTCCTGTTGCCGACATGATGGAAACCACATTCTTCAAGTTTAACTTTGCAGGCTTTGCTGAGATCGGCTGGTTTACCGTCATCACGCTGACTATTACCTTCTGCGTCATCGATATGTTTGATACCATCGGTACTCTGGTGGGTACTGCCTCCCGGGCAGGCATGGTGGACGAGGAGGGCAACATGCCCAACATGAAGGAAGCCCTGCTGTCCGACGCCATCGGCACTATTGCCGGTGCCTGTACCGGCACTTCCACCGTCACCACCTTCGTGGAGTCTGCTTCCGGTGTCGAAGCTGGCGGCAGAACCGGCCTGACTGCTCTGGTTTGCGGCCTTCTGTTCCTGGCATGTATGTTCATTGCTCCCATTGCTGCAATCATTCCCGCAGCCGCTACCTCCGCAGCTCTGATCTATGTGGGCGTGCTGATGCTGCAGGGCCTGCAGAAGGTGGACTTCAACGATATGGATCAGGTGGTTCCCGTTGCTCTGATGCTGATCGGTATGCCTGTTTCCAGCTCCATCGGCCACGCCATTGGTATCGGCCTCATCGCTTATACCATCATGAAGGTCTTCGGCGGCAAGGCAAAGGAAGTTTCCGCACTGACCTACATCATCTCCGCACTGTTCCTGGTAAAGTTCTTCCTGGCAGTGTGAGTCATGAACCGCATACTGTAGAGGAGGCAATTTTGCCTCCTCTATTTTTTCTTGTATTTGCCGTGGATTGATGATATGATGAAAAAAGGAGGGGGAAATATGGAGAAAATCATAAACTATCTGGATATCCCGGAAGCAGATCGCAGATAAAATACAAAAAGGCGTGCTGTAAATTACATTGTCATTGCGAACCAGTCCTCAGACTGGTGTGGCAATCTCCTTGAGGTTACGGAAACCTTGGGGGGATTCCCACGCCAGTGTGCGCACTGGCTCGGAATGACATGTTTTTTGCAACACGCCTTATTATTTCGTTATTACAGGTCGCAGTTACCCACAGTTCTGGGGAAGGGGATGGCGTCGCGGATGTTGCCGATGCCGGTCAGGTACATGACGCAGCGCTCGAAGCCCAGACCGAAGCCGGCGTGGCGGCAGGAACCGTACTTGCGCAGATCCATGTAGAAGCCGTAATCCTCGGGGTTCATGCCCAGCTCCTCAATACGGGCCTTCAGAACCTCGTAGTTATCCTCACGCTGGGAGCCGCCGGTGATCTCGCCGACACCGGGTACCAGGCAGTCCACAGCGGCAACAGTCTTGCCATCGGGATTCAGCTTCATGTAGAAGGCCTTGATGTCCTTGGGATAGTCGGTGACGAAGACAGGCTTCTGGAAGATGACCTCGGTCAGGTAACGTTCGTGCTCGGTCTGCAGGTCGCAGCCCCAGCTGACGGGATACTCAAACTGGTCGTTGTGCTGTTCCAGCAGAGCAACGGCATCGGTGTAGGTGATACGGCCAAAGTCGTTGTTCAGGATGTTGTTCAGACGGTCAAGCAATCCCTTGTCCACAAACTGGTTGAAGAATGCCATTTCCTCGGGAGCGTGCTCCAGAACATAGGAAATGATATACTTCAGCATATCCTCTTCCACGCGGAGCAGATCATCCAGATCAGCAAAAGCCATCTCAGGCTCGATCATCCAGAACTCAGCAGCGTGACGGGTGGTGTTGGAGTTCTCAGCACGGAAGGTGGGGCCGAAGGTATAGATGTTGCGGAACGCCATGGCGAAGGTCTCGCCATTCAGCTGGCCGGAAACGGTCAGGTTGGTGGGCTTGCCGTAGAAGTCCTGGGAGAAATCCACCTTGCCATCCTCGGTCTTGGGGATGTTGTTCAGATCCAGAGTGGTGACCTGGAACATTTCACCTGCACCCTCGCAGTCGGAGCCGGTGATCAGGGGAGTGTGGACGTAAACGAAGTCACGCTCCTGGAAGAACTGATGGATGGCCATAGCAGCCAGAGAGCGGACACGGAACACGGCCTGGAAGGTGTTGGCCCGGGGACGCAGATGGGTGATGGAGCGCAGGAATTCCATGGAGTGCTTCTTGGGCTGCAGAGGATAGTCGCCGGAGGAAGGGCCTTCCACAGTGACAGTCTTGGCCTGAATCTCAAAGGGCTGCTTTGCGTTGGGGGTCAGCACCAGAGTACCCTTGACGATCAGGGCAGCACCAACGTTGATTTTGGAAACTTCCTGGAAATTCTCGATAGAATCATTATAAACCACCTGAACGGGGGTGAAATAAGTACCGTCATTCAGGACGATGAAGCCAAACTGCTTGGAAGGCCGCTTGTTGCGGACCCAGCCGCCGATTTCGATTTCCTGATCGACATACTTGTCTGTGTTCTTGAACAATTCACGAACAGTGATCAGTTCCATGTATAGTACCTCTTTTCTTGCTGAAAATATAGATAAGTATACGCCAGTTTGGATAATTTTACAAGAGGGAAATGTTGTTTTTGTGAAAAATATTGAAATTTAAGAAAATCTTTATTGTACAGAAGGGGATAAGTGTGCTATGATAGATGCCAATCCTGCTGATAGCAGTGAAGGAGAATGTAAATATGTCCCCTAAATACGGAAGATACCTGGCAAAAAACGAGGCACCCCAAAGCGGTATCTGCTTTCTTGTGCATGTAATTGCCCTGTTTTTCATTGAACTTTTTTCTTTTTTCTTTCTGTCACTGACGGAGAACTTTACCAATTCCCAGCTGTGGCCTCTGGCCTTCGGCGGCCTGTGGGCTGTAGTTCTTGGCGGTGTGGTTTATCTGCTGCCGGGAAAACTGAGCCGCATCGCTTATGGCGTCGTGTACTTTGCGTCGCTGGTATACGCCGGCTTCCAGACAGGCTATTACATTTTATTTTCGGAAATGATGTGGCTGTCGGAACTGCGCTATGCCTCCGAGGGCGCGGATTATGCCGATGCCCTGTTGAGTCATCCCCTCGGCTGGTGGCTTGGACTGGCGGCGCTGATTGCGCTGGGTGTGCTGCTGGTATGGAAATACCCTATGCGAAAAAAGCACTGGGCAAAGCGGGCCGCTGCTGTGGCTCTGGCCGCGGTGGCAGGATACTATGCTTACTCTCTGCCTGCAACCTTCTTCGACCAGGATAAGGATGTAAAGTTTTCCGGAAGCGACTATGGCCGCTCCCAGTCTGTGCAGGCAGCCTATGAAAATATGTTCAATCCCCACCGTCTGTACCAGATCTGCGGTATGTATCAGACTCTGTGCAAGGATATTTACACCCACTATATTTTCCCTCTGACCCCTGAACATGCCATTGCCCAGGCAAAATCGGAAGCCGAGATTGATACTTACTTCGCTTCCCAGCCGGAAGCAGGGGACAACGACATGACAGGCCTTCTGAAAGGCAAAAATGTGGTGCTGGTGCTGATGGAGTCTATGGACGACTGGATGATGGGAATCCACACCCCCACAATCTCCCGATTGATGGCGGAAGGCATCCAGTTTACCCGGTTCTATACCCCGGCCTTTGGCGGTATTCGTACCTTTAATACAGAGTTCTGCATCAATACGGGCTCCTACCTCAGCAGCCAGGGAGGCTATGCCTTTGACTATGTGACCAACCGCTATGACCAGTCTCTTGCCAGCCAGCTGCGGCAGGAGGGCTACAGCGCCAAGACCTTCCATTATAATACCCCCACCTTCTACAGCCGCGGCGAGTTCTCTCCCGCTATGGGCTATGAGGAATATGTGTGTTACGAGGATTATGTGGAGGAAACCGACGAGAAGGCCCGGAAGAATATCCTCTATGACGATCTGCTTCTGTTTGAAGATGAAGAACTGAATGCAGAATTTTTCCGGGAGGGAAAGCCTACCCTCAACTTCATCATCACCCGTTCCGCTCATCTGAGCTATAAATATAATGAAGTCCTCAGCTACTGGGGTCTGAAAAAGTATCCGGCCTATAAGGGCCTGACGGGCAATGAGGAAACGGATTGTGCCTATCTGAAAGCAAAGCTGGTGGATGACTTCTTCGCCCGGCTGCTGGAAGAGCTGGAGGAAAAAGGCCAGCTGCAGAATACTGTCATCATCGGTGTCACAGACCACTATACCTACGGCTATAAGGACATGGATTCCCTGTATGCCTTAAGCGGTGTGGAGGAGGACATCCTACTGGAGCGGGTGCCCTGGTTCATCTGGAGCCCCGGTTTGGAAGCCCGGACGGTGGACAAGGTCCTGAATACAGCCGATGTTCTGCCCACTGTTCTGAATCTGCTGGATGTGGACAGTGAATATGATTATATGGGCCGGGATGCCTTTGACGAAGCGTACGAGGGCTTCGTGCCCTTCTCCAACGGCGGATGGATTTATGGGGATATTGCCTATGATGGCAGTACCAAGGAATATATCTCCATCAGCGGCAAAGAACAGACCATCAGCGCCGGCCTGCAGGCTCAGATGGCAAATCAGGTCCAGGAATTTATCCGGATCAATAATCTGATTCTGGATACGGATTATTATCGATAAGGCAAAGGGACGGAATTGCTTCCGTCCCTTTCTTACGTTCTAAACCCGCCCCTCCGGACATACTCTGTGGTAAACCCATGGCAGGAGCGTTTTCTTCTGCCGGAAAGAGGAGGCTGGCTATGGATAGCATTTATCGGGACATCGCCATGCGCACCGGCGGCGATGTCTATATTGGGGTGGTAGGCCCTGTGCGGACGGGAAAGTCCACCTTGGTAAAACGGATCATGGAAGAATTGGTGATCCCCGGCATCGAAGACCCCTACCGCCGGGAGCGGGCGCGGGATGAGCTGCCCCAATGCGGCTCCGGGAAAACCATTATGACCTCGGAGCCTAAATTCGTGCCGGAGGAGGCTGCGGAGATTTCTCCTGACGGTACCACCCGGATGCGCATGCGCATGATCGATACCGTGGGATACATGGTGGATGGTGCCATGGGGGCGGAGGAAGAGGGCCAGCCCCGGATGGTAACGACACCCTGGTATGATTATGAGATCCCCATGACGCAGGCTGCGGAGCTGGGAACCAAAAAGGTGATGGACCAGCATGCCACCATTGGCCTGGTGGTAACCACAGACGGCACTGTCACAGATATCCCCCGGCAGGATTATGTGGCTGCGGAGCGCAAAGCCATTACCGATATGCAGAAGACCGGAAAACCCTATCTGGTCATCGTCAATTCCCGGAATCCGGCAGGGGAGGGGGCAATATCTCTTGCCCAGTGGCTGCGGCAGGAATACGGTGTGGAGCCGGTGGTTGTGGACTGTCAGGCAATTGACCGGGAGGGAATCCGCAAGCTTCTTGGCGCGCTGCTTTTTACCTTCCCCATGACGCAGCTGCAGGTCCATCTGCCCCGGTGGCTGGATGCCCTGGAGGAGAATCATCCGGTGAAGGAAGCGCTCTATCAGGCCCTTTTGCAGCGGGCTGGGGAGATCCGCAATCTGGGGCAGGCAGAGGAAACCCTGGCAGGTTTGCAGGAGCTTCCCCAGGTCCAGGACTATACCCTTCGCAGCGTAGACCTGGCAGACGGAACGGTGAGCTGTTCTATTGTTTTGCCGGAAGCGCTGTATTATGAGATCCTCAGCAGCAAAGCAGGTCTGCCCATTGAAAATGATGCGGATCTTCTCTCATTGCTGATGGAATTGGCAAGGGTCAAGCAGGAATATGACAAAATTTCCGATGCTCTGACGGCAGTAAAAGCCACGGGCTACGGTGTTGTCATGCCCAGTGCGGAGGAAATGAAGCTGGAAACACCGGAGATCATCCGCAAGGGCGGTGCCTTCGGTGTCCGGCTGAAAGCTGGCGCCCCTTCCATTCACATGGTCCGGGTGGATATCGATACGGAGATCAATCCCATGGTAGGGGACGAAAAACAGTCACGGGACCTGATTTCCCATTTGACGGGAGAATCGGCGGAAGCCCTGTGGCAGAGCAATATTTTCGGGAAATCCGTGTATGACCTGATCCAGGAGGGGCTCATGGCAAAGCTGATCCAGCTGCCGGAGGATGTTCGCGGCAAATTCCGGGGTACCCTGACCAGAATCGTCAACGAAGGCGCTACAGGATTGATCTGCCTGATTTTGTAAATTGCAGTTCCACAATAAAGCCCTCCCCTCTGGGGAGGGTGGCCGAGCGAAGCGAGGTCGGGAGAGGGCAGCAGTCTCCTGCCATTCCTGCTCAGGTCGGGCAGAATGGTACAGCCCTCATCTGTCACGGCTATAAGGAAGCATACGATAATTTATCCCCGCATTCTTGACAATCCTCCCTGGGGATTATACAATAAAGAAAAAACAAAGGAGGATTTCCTATGTCCATTACCATTGAATATCTGTGGAAAGACCGGAAGCGTTATTTTGGCCTGCCTCTGAGCTTCACCCGCTACAGCCTGTCAGAGGACCGACTGTTTATCTCTGTGGGCCTTCTGAACATCAAGGATGACGAGATCCTTCTGTACCGGGTCCGGGATATCGACACCACCCGCAGCCTGTGGCAGCGCCTCTTTGGCGTGGGTACTGTGTCCGTCATGTCCTCGGATAAAACCATGCCAACTCTGGTGCTGAAAAATATCAAGGACCCCGTCATGGTCAAGGAGCTGATCCACAATCAGGTGGAAGAGGCTAAGGTCAAGCGCCGTGTTCGCTTCGGCGAGATCATGACCGATACCGACGGCGACGGCATGGATGACGAGCTGGACGAAATGGAATAAGACATGGCAGGGACTGCGGATCATCCGCGGTCCCTGTCTTGCCTGTTGCGGAATTGGGTGATAGAATAGAAACAGTTTGATAAACTTGAATTTGATGAGGAGAACATATATGAAATACAAAGGAACGCTTATTGTTGTTAAAGATTGTAACCGTGCGTTAAGTTTCTATAGTGATATGTTTGGATTTCAACTGCTTCAAGACAACGATGGGAATATGGAATTGACGAATAATTTATATTTACAGGAATCGGGATACTGGGAACAATTCACAAAAAGAAGTGTAATTCCAAACAGTAATCAATCCGAGTTGTATTTTGAAGAGCCCAACATAGAACAGTTTGTAGAGCGTCTTGAAACACTTTACCCTGAAATCGAATATGTCAATCACCTGATGGCGCACAGCTGGGGGCAAAAGGTGGTCAGATTCTACGATTTGGATGGTAACTTAATTGAAGTAGGAACACCGATATAATCAACAAATTCCAATATACCGAACACCTGCCCGCATAACAGCAAGCCTGTGACCAGCTTCACAGGCTTGTTTTCCATCTTCAAAAAATCTTAAAAAATAAAATTTACATAACACTTTACCCCGGCGGAAAAACGTGGTAAACTAATAAAGACTACGCACATCACTGGGGGATCTGTATGAAACTTCCTTTAAATAAAGAAATCAAATGTAATTATCTGGCTCTGGCCTTCGCCATTCCCTGTGTGGGTATGCTGCTGATCATGATGATCAGCGGTTTCGAGCCCTTTGGAAACTATTCCATGCTCTATTCGGATATGTACCACCAGTACTATCCATTCTTCGTGGAGTTCCGCCATGCCATTTTGGAAGGTGACGGCCTGTTCTATACCTGGAGCGTGGGCCTCGGCATGGATTATCTGGGTTTGATCTCTTACTATCTGGGATCGCCGCTGAATCTTCTGAGCCTTTTGGTTCCGGAGCAGTGGACCCTGGAATTTTTTTCTCTGCTGGTGCCCATCAAGCTGGGCCTTGCAGGATTGTTCTTTGCTATTTTCCTGAAAAATATCTTTGGCAAAAAGGATCTGTCCATTTCCGTCTTCGGCGGCTTCTACGGTCTGTGTGCCTGGGCGCTGGGATTCCAGTGGAATATCATGTGGCTGGATACCTTTGCCCTGCTTCCTCTGGTGGCATTGGGAACAGTGCAGCTGATCCGGGATAAGAAAGTGGTGCTCTACACCCTGACCCTGTTCCTGTCCATCTTCGCCAACTACTATATTGGCTTCTTTACCTGCATTTTTGTCTTCCTGCTGTTCTTCATCTACCAGTTCTGCCGCTGGGGCGGCTGGAAGAAGTTCTTCCTGGACCTGTGCCGCATCGCGGTGTTCTCCGTGCTGGCCATCGGCATGACCGCCATCCTGGAATTGCCGGCAGTGGCGGCTTTGCAGACTACTCAGTCCAGCGTTAACAAGTTCCCCACCACCTTCCGGCTGAACATTGCCAAGACCCATGACCTGAAAGGACTCTTTGATGCCATGCGTCAGGTAGCAGGCAACATGGGCGGTGCGCTGGAACCCAATTTTAAGGAAGGCCTGCCCAATGTGTACTGCGGTATCGTCAGCGTTTACCTGATGTTCCTGTACCTGATGGCAAAGCATATTCCGCTCCGGGATAAAGTCTGTGCCGTCGGGCTGCTGCTGTTCTTTAATGTCAGCTTTATCATCCGGCAGCTGGACTATATCTGGCACGGCTTCCATTTTACCAATATGATCCCGTACCGGTTCAGCTTCCTGTACAGCTTTGTGGTGCTGTATATGGCCTACCGGGCCTGGCTGCAGCGGAGAAAATTCTCCCCCATGCAGCTGATCGCCGCGGCGGTATTGGCAGCGGTGATCCTGTCCTGCTCCAACGAGGTGGCTTCCACAGTACCTGTGGAGCTGGGCAGCAAGACACTGGATATCCCGGTATACTTTATTTATAATCTGGTATTTTTGGTGCTGTATATGCTGGCAATGCTCTTCGGTGCCATTGAAGAACCCATTCCTGAGGATGCAGAACCGGAGCAAATCGCCAGAATCCGCACGGACCGGGCCAGAAACCGCCGCCGGGCAGCGAGACTGGTGCTGGGCGTCATGGCAGTGGAATTGATTGCAAACCTTGCCTGCTTTGGTCTGTATTTTACAGGAACCAGCGTCAGCAATTACCCCAAGGGAACGGAGCATACCGCCTCGGTAATTCGCTACATGAAGGAGCGGGAAGAGGATACCCTCTTCTACCGGGCGGAAACCACCCATTCCCAGACCCTCAATGACGGCGCCCTGAATAATTATAACGGTATTACCGCTTTTACCAGTTCCGCAAATGTTAACACCACTCTGTTTGTCCAGTCTCTGGGCTTCAGCGCCAAGAATACCTATAACCGTTATTTGTTTGAAGAAAGCTCTCCTGTTGCCAACCTGTTCCTGGGTCTGAAATACATGATCGATCGGGATGGCAAGGAGAAAGACAGTTCTTTCTTCACTACGGTCAACGAATTTGGCGATACCTCTTTGCTGGAAAATCAGGCGTATCTGCCCTTAGGCTTCCTGACAGAACGGGAATTGGCAGATGTGGAATTCAGCATCGAGAAGGATCCCTTTGAACTGCAGAATGAGATCTTTGCGGCAGCGACAGGGTTGGCTGTGCCTGTCTGGCAAAAGATCCCCGGAGAAGGCCTGTTCCTCAGCAGCAGCGGTGTTACCATTACAGAAAACAACAATAACGGCTACTGCAAGTATGAGAAGGCCGAATCCAATTCCAGCATTACCTACAGCTATGTGGCAGACCGGGATGGCTATGCCTGTGTCCGGCTGGACCTGCCCAAGCGAAATACCTTCTATGTCAGCCTGAACGGCCAGGAACTGTATCGGGAAAGCATCAGCCTTCCTCAGATGGTGGCAGTGCAGGACGTGCAGCAGGGCGATGTGATCGAGGTTCGCGTTGTCTGCAAAAAGGATGAAAAGAGCAATATGACGGTAAATGCCGCCATTATGGACTGTGACACCTTCTGGCAGGGCTACAATATGCTGAATGGGGCCGTCTGGGAACTGACAGACTTTGCAAGCACCCGGGTGGAAGGTACTGTGGCCTGTGACCGGGATGGTCTGCTGTATACCTCCATTCCCCAAAACGGAAACTGGAAGGTTACGGTAGACGGCCGGGAAGTGGAGACAGTTCTGGTAGGTGACTGCATGGCTGCCGTAGAATTGACGGAGGGTCAGCATACGGTGATTTTCTCCTATCACAACGGTGCCTATTCTCTGGGCTGGAAGGTCAGCCTTGCCTGCGCTGCAGTTTTCGCTTTGCTGGTGTGGACCTGCTATGGGCAGGAACTACCCAAGGGAAAAAAGTCGAGAAAAGGAAAATTTGAAAGATAAAATCAGGACGAGGATTTTTCCTCGTCCTGATTTTATGATATATAATATTATAATGCGTCCGTAATGGTACCGCCGCCGATGACAAGATCGCCGTCATAGAGCACAACCGCCTGACCGGGAGTGACGGCCCGCAGAGGTGTATCAAATTCCACCCGGGCAAAGCCATTGTCCTCCGGGTAAACGGTGGCGGGATGTTCCGTCTGGGAGTGACGTACCTTGGCGGTGACCCGTAACGGCTGGGTCAGTTCCGAGAAGGGGAACCAGTTCCAGTCATTGGCCCGCAGGGCAGGGGAGAACAGGGCATCGTTTGGGCCTACAGTGACGGTATTGGCTTGCATATCTTTTTGGCAGACGTAGACCGGAGCACCCATAGCCAGTCCAAGTCCTTTCCGTTGTCCCTTGGTATAGCAGACAGCACCCTTGTGCCGCCCCACAACCTTGCCGCTGAGATCCAGAAAATCTCCGTCACAGTAGGACTTTCCTGTGTAGTCTGTCAAAAAGGATGCATAATCCCCATCAGGGATAAAACAGATATCCTGACTGTCCCGCTTCCGGGCGGTAACAAAGCCATTATCTTCTGCAATCTGCCGAACCTGCGTTTTTGTGAGGCTGCCCAGAGGGAAGCGGATGTGAGATAGCTGATGCTGATTCAGACCGGCAAGAAAATAGGTCTGATCCTTGGCAGAATCTGCGGCCTTGTACAGAAGATACCGTCCCGTTGCTTCGTCGTAACGAATTTGCGCATAATGGCCGGAAACCACATAGTCAAAGCCCCAGGCAAGGGCCTGTTCCAGCATGGCACCGAACTTCAGATGGCGGTTGCACTGGATGCAGGGATTGGGAGTCAATCCGGCTTCATAAGCGGAAACAAACTGCGCAATGACATTTTTCTCAAACTCCGGCTGATATTCCAGAATCCGGTGCTCCATTCCCAACCGCTGAGCCACTTGGGCAGCATCGTGAGCATCCTGTTCTCCGCCGCAGCGGAAATTGTGCAGCTGCATGGTGGCACCGGTACAGTCACAGCCTTCACGCAGCATCAGCCATGCAGCTACGGAGCTGTCTACGCCGCCGCTCATGCCAATCAATGCCTTCTTCTGTTCCATGACGGTTCCTCCTGAGAAATCTTTTTATCGAGTATATCAGCGGCAACCGGGAAAGTCAATGGGAATTCCTGTAACCGTTTGGGGGATGAAAGGTTACAAAGAAAAGTTACAATTAGACATCAAATCTGTGTTTGAATACGGAAAAGACCGGAACAACCCGTCGAATGAGCGGGAAATTAACAAAACGGAAAAATAATTTGTTACAAAAATGTAATTATTTTTCAAAAAGGGGTTGCAATTTGTAAACAGGTCTGTTATAATACCGTTACTTACAAAAGATAAAAGGAGTAAGAAGCTATGAAGAGACTTGTATGTGTATTACTGACTCTGATCATGGTGATGAGCATGGTGCCCGTGTCTGCATCCGCAGCCGGTTTCAGCACCAGCGAGTCCGCAATCACGATTCTGAAGCAGCTTGAAGGCTATTCTACCACCTGCGATGCCAAGGGCTACACCGGTTACGGCACTCTGTGCACTGAGAAGGGTACCCATGGTGCGCATAAGACCAACGAAAAGCTGGCAGATGCCGCTCTGCGGGAGAAGCTGAAGGAGCTGGATAAGGCAATCAACACCTTTGCTTCCAAGAAGGGCGTCGCACTGACCCAGAACAAGCACGATGCTCTGGTTCTGTTCTCTTTCCAGAACGGTACCGCATGGACCACCGGCACCGGTGACTTCCAGGCTGCTGTTGCCAGCGGTAAGACCGGCAGCGACTTCCTGAACGCCATCTGCCGTTGGGATACTGTCAAGGACGATGATAGCCGCAGAATGATCGAGGCCAATATCTACCTGAACGGTATTTATTCCAGCACTCGTCCTTCCAACTTTATCTGCGTCTATTTCCACCCCAACTACAATGCTTACGAGCTTCCCGATGGTGAGTGGGAGGTTATCTACGGTGACATCAACCAGAATACTTCTTTCCAGTATTATGATGTTTCCAACAAGCCCGCACCTCATCTGAATCCCACTATGGACTACCACACCTTCACCGGCTGGTATGTCTATACCGAGTACGGCTGGAGCCGCGTTACCAACCTGACTGCCGCACATCACGATGAACTGCTGGTTGCAGGCTGGGTTCCTAACTACTCCGAGCCCGGTACTACCAACGTTTCTTATGTTCTGAATGTTTCTCAGCTGCTGTCTGAGAAGGTTTACTACCTGAACCAGACCACCGGCAAGTTCGGTGCTGTTGTGAAGGAGACTGTCAGCCAGTACTGCTTCAGCGAGGACTCCCTGTGGGTCGACAGCGACTATCTGGCCGAAGACGGTACCAGATGGTGCCGTATCCAGGGTGCAGACCGCTGGGTCAAGGTCAGCATGGATGCCAAGAGCTCTGCTCAGACCGCTGTTACCGTTACCAATTCCTATGTCAGATGCCGTGCAGAGGCCAGCATCTACAGCAAGCAGGTCGGTACCTTCAATCAGGGTCAGAAGCTGATCATTGCCGGCACCGCAGAGAAGGACGGCTTCCTGTGGGGCAAGGTCGTCAAGAGCGAGACTGACAGCACCGTAGTGGGCTGGGTTGCTCTGATGTACACCAACTACGAGTCCGTCATCAATGCCAATACTTCTTACAATAATACCAACGCAATTGCTACCGCAGTCATTACTTACAACGGCTATGTGAATGTCCGCAGCGATGCCGGCACCCACAACAAGATTGTCAGCGCTCTGCCTCAGGGCACTGAGGTCAGCCTGTACGAGACCAAATTCGTCAACGGTCTGGAATGGGGCCGCTGCAGCACCGGCTGGTTCTGCCTGTCCTATGCAAGCGTTAAGCGCCTGACCGTGAACAACCACACCAACGATATCGGCTTTACTTCCTATGCCTTTACCGGCACTGTGGATCCCAGCTCTGTTGAGATCTACGAAAAGCCCAGCACCTCTGCTAACCGTATCTTCACCCGTCAGTACATTGATCCCAAGGTCACTGTTACCAACCTGGTTAGCGCCGAAGGCATGACCTGGGGCAAGATCGCCGAAGGCTGGATTCGTGTCACCGATAACACCACCTTCCAGGCAATCGATGCAGAACTGGATGCTGCCAAGTTCTCCGTTATTGCTGCATCCGTTACTGTCAGAACTGATCCTCAGACCTCCGCATCCCGTGTGGATTCTCTGGTCAAGGGTGTTGAGTTCAACGTCAACGAAACCAACCAGGTCATCGTGGCCGGCGACTCCGTATGGGGCTATGCTACCAAGGTGGGCGAAGGCAACAAGACCTACGCAGGCTGGGTTAACCTGGCTACCAAGAGCGTGACCCGCAGCGATGCCCCCGCTCTGGATAATAACAATGAGAGCTCCGGCAATGCTGTTTCCGGCACTCTTATGGCTACCGTCATCGGTGCCAACAACCTGAAGGTCCGCTCCTACGGCGCTATGTACGGCACCGTCATTGGTTCCTTGTCCAACGGCACCACTGTTCGGGTCTGGGAGGCCAACGAGGATGAGAGCTGGTACAAGGTTGACTCCAATAAGAACGGTGTCTATGACTACGAGGAAGACGGCTGGGTTTCCGCCAACTACCTGAATATTCAGGAAGGCACCTCCAACGGCACCACCTCCAACGGCGGCGCATCCAATGGTACCGGTACTGTGGAGACCGGCACCGGCGTGGTTGCCAACACCTACAGCGGCGTCAATATCCGTCAGGGCGCAGGCACTGGCTACGCACTCGTCGGCAAGTTCCTGCCCGGCACCGCAGTGGAGATCCTGGAAGTCAAGACCGTCGGCGCTACCAAGTGGGGCCGCACTTCCCAGGGCTGGGTTTCCATGGACTACATCACCATGGTTTCCAACTACCCCATCTCCGGCACCACCGGCAATGCTGGCACCACCGGCAGCGACATTACCTCCAGCGAGAGCGCCATCTACACCGGCACCGCGAAGGGCGCTGTCACCATCTATAAGGAGACCTCTACCAACTCCGATTCCGTCCGAGAGCTGAGTGCTGGTGATCCCATCACCATGCACGAGATTCTGACTGTTACCGAGAAGGTTCAGTCCAGCACCTCCACCAATGAGCAGGGCTCCACTACCACCACTGTGGAAGTCACCAGCTACTGGGCACGCGTCAATGATGGCTACATCTACGCTCCCGGTGAGAACATCAACCTGGATACTCTGGATGAGTACACCTACACCGTCACCGGCGCTGAGACTCTGAATGTCCGTAACGCTGCCGGCACCAACGGCACCTCTGTCCAGTACAAGCTGGCAAAGGGCGATCAGGTAACCATTACCGAGCTGCAAATTGTCAACGGCAATGTCTGGGGCAAGGTCGAGAGCGAGGGCGAGAAGGGTGAGCTGCTGACCGGCTGGGCATCCCTGTCCTACATGACCAAGGGTGCCATCACCATCCAGAACAACAACCAGAATAACAACAGTGGCAACAATACCAACACCGGAACCACGATGCCTCCCGCAGGCATGGGCAACGGCAGCAATGTGGGCGGCTTCGTCACCAACACCAGCGGCTACCGCTACACCGGCACCGTCATCCGCTCCAACGAAGTCAATGTCCGCGCAAGCCACTCCACCGATGCAGCCAAGACCACTACCCTGAAGAAGGGCGCTGCACTGGTCATCTATGAGACTGTCACTGTTGACGGCATGGCATGGGGCCGCTGCGATGCAGGTTGGATCTACCTGTACTATGTGGATCTGGTTCCCGTCACCGGCGGCGTGGATGCCCGTGTGGTCGCCAATGACAACACTATCATCTACACCGACATGAACGGCTCTGCCGTTGCCGGTACTTACGCAAAGCAGTCCGTCATCGACATCTTCGAGATCGTCGGCAAGATGGCCCGCACCGAACTGGGCTGGGTCAGCACTGACAGCCTGCTGTAATCCCAATACCAATAACACCGCAGCGAAAGCTGCGGTGTTATTTTTTTGCTTGAAACGTGTCGGGCAATATGCTATGATATCTCAAATGAAGCTTTGGAGGAACACAACATGAGCAGAGCAGACGAACTGTACAAGCAGACTTGCCGTAAAATTTTGGAAGAAGGCTTTTCTGACGAAGGCCTGGATGTGCGCCCCAAGTGGGCAGACGGCACTCCGGCCCATACCATCAAGACTTTCGGCGTGGTAAACCGCTACAATCTGGCAGAGGAGTTTCCCATCATGACCCTTCGCCGCACCTACTGGAAGAGCGCTGTGGATGAACTGCTGTGGATCTGGCAGAAGAAGAGTAACCGCATCTGCGATTTGGGCAGCCATGTCTGGGACGAGTGGGCAGGCGAAGACGGCACCATCGGCAAGGCATACGGCTACCAGCTGGGCATCAAGCACCACTACAAAGAGGGAGATATGGATCAGGTGGACCGGGTGCTGTATGACCTGAAGCACAACCCTGCTTCCCGCCGAATCCTGACCAATATCTATAATTTTGAAGACCTCCATGAAATGAATCTGTATCCCTGTGCCTATTCCATGACCTTCAATGTCACCGGAAACAAGCTGAACGCCATTTTAAACCAGCGTTCTCAGGATATGCTTACCGCCAATAACTGGAATGTGGTGCAGTATGCCGTGCTGACCCATATGATGGCCCAGGTTTCCGGTCTTGAGGTGGGCGAATTTGTCCATGTCATTGCAGACTGCCACATTTATGACCGGCATATTCCCGCAGTGAAGGCCATGCTGGAACTGGAGGGCTATGATGCGCCCAAGTTCAAGATGGATGAAAGGATTACGGATTTCTATGCCTTCACCAAGGATTCCTTCAAAATGGAAGATTATAAATTCCATCCCTTTGACTTTGAGATCCCCATGGCGATTTGATTTTTGATTGTCATTGCGAGGAGCGAAGCGACGTGGCAATCTCCGCGATAAATGGAAGGTAAAATGTGGAGGAGATTGCCACACCAGTCTGCGAACTGGTTCGCAATGACAGGGTATTTTGTGAGGTGCTATCATGGAATTGATCGTTGCTGTATATGACGACTGGGGCATTGGCTGCTGCGGAACCCAGCCCATTGCTCTTTCTGCGGACCGGAAATTCTTCCGGGAGACCACCCGGGGGGCTATGGTCATTGCCGGCCGCAAAACCATTGGAGATTTCCCGGGACAAAAGCCCCTGCCGGGCCGGGTGAATGTGGCTATCAGCCGCAATGTAAAGGAGATCCCAGGCTTTACGGTCTGCGCCACTGTGGAAGAAGCTGCCCAGCTGGCCCAGACTGCTCCGCGCTGCTTCGTGATCGGCGGCGGCAGCATTTATCAGCAGATGCTGCCTTACTGTGATACTGCCTATGTAACCCAAGTCCATACAACCGTGGATTGCGATACTTATTTCCCCAATCTGGAAAAGATGGAAGACTGGTATCTGGCAGAAACCTTGCAGAGCGGCGAAGAAAACGGCACCGCTTATGAGATGCTGCTGTATAAGAGAAAATAAAAAATGCAGCGCGGATTTTCTGCGCTGCATTTTTACTTACCAACTGCTGATACCAACGTTTCGGCTGACGATCTCCTTTGTCAGCAGGACTTTGTAATACTCGTGTTCTGTGATGTATTGCAGAAAGCCTTCCGGATCACCTTCAAAAAATTTGGTTTCCTGAAAGTCTGCGATATCCTCTGTCAGAAGATACCCGGCAGTAAAACCGATCTCAATCAGATCTGCATGGGAAGGAAGCTCAAATTGCCGGACAATGGTACAGGCAAGGTAGCTTTTTTCTTCAAATTCGTAAGGATGGATTTCCAACAGATACATGTCCGTGGAAACATCCATAGGGACTTGGATCATCCGGGAAAAGGCATCCAGCATCTCTTCTAAAGAGGACTCCTCGTCAATATTGGCATCCAGAACCCGGTAGATTTCCATCTCCTCAAGCCGGGTAAAGGATGCAGCTTCCCGGGAGGGGGTACTACAGCCCGTAACAAAGAGAAGAAACATTAGAAAAAGAGGAAACAAGGGTTTCGCTTTCATAACCACACTCCTGAACAGATTATTTGAGTTCTGCTATATCCTGCTGAACTTTTTTCGGCAGCCTGGATACCACTGTTTCGTAAGCATGATCTATCATTATGGCCAGTTCCCCATGAGGAAAACGCTCCAAATCAATGGTGTTCCAGTAGGGCTGCTGTACCGAGGGACAGTGGTAGCCCCGGACAACGATGCCGGGATAGGCAGAGCGGAAGGCTTCTCCGGAAAAAGCAGTGCATTTCAGAGTGATTTTGTCCGGGTACAGCTGGGCAAAAATCTTTCCCCGAACTTTAAAGCAGACGGGGACCTCACCAAAGGGCAGGTCCCGGTAAGCGCCTGGCTTTGCCAGACAGTAACATTCTATTTCCTGTACAGTCATATCAGCCGCCAAACAGGGCTTTGATAAATTCCCAGATATCCGGCAGGCAGAAGCCTACAAACAGAGCGCCAATGGCAAGAATCAGTTTAAAAGTGCTGTCGATTTTCATAGTATTACCTCTTTATTTTCTGCGGCCGCTCTTATTGGGGGCCGTGTTCTTTTTAGGTACGGACTTTTTCTCGGGCGCTTTGGGAGGTGCCTTCGTCACAGCAGGCTTTCCCTTGACGGGGGCTTTCGGGGGAGGGGCAGTATAGCCGCCTGCTTTGGGCGGGATGGCCCGGATCAGGCATTTGGGACCGGAACCGATGAGATCCTCCCGGTGGGCTGCCAGCAAGGCTTCCCGGACCAGATAATAGTTCTTGGGATTGCGGTACTGGATCAGAGCACGCTGCATGGCCTTCTCGTGGGGATCTGTGGGAACGTAAACCTTGTCCATGGTCCGGGGGTCCAGACCGGTATAGTACATGACGGTGGAAAGGGTGGAGGGGGTGGGATAGAAGTCCTGTACCTGTTCCGGGTTGTAGCCCATTTCCCGAATGTATTCAGCCAGCTCAATGGCTTCTTTCAATGTAGAGCCGGGATGGCTGGACATGAGGTAGGGGACCAGATACTGGTTCATACCGTACTGCTTGTTCAGCGCGAAATACTTATCCACAAACTGGTTGTAAACTGCATTCCTGGGTTTTCCCATTCGGGAAAGGACTGCGTCAGACACATGCTCCGGGGCCACCTTCAGCTGGCCGGAAATATGGAACTGAACCAATTCCTTGAAGAAGGTATCCTTTTTATCTGCCAGCAGATAGTCAAAGCGGATACCGCTGCGGACGAAGACTTTCTTCACACCGGGGATCTTCCGCAGCTTTCTAAGCAGGGCGATATAGTCGGAGTGATCGGCCTTCATGTTCTTACAAGGGGTGGGATACAGGCACTGCCGTCCACCGCAGGCGCCCTTGCTCAGCTGCTTTTCACAGGCGGGATGCCGGAAGTTGGCGGTGGGACCGCCCACGTCATGGATATAGCCCTTGAAATCCTTGTCCTTTACCATGACCTCTGCTTCCTTAAGGATGGATTCATGGCTGCGGGTCTGGATGATACGTCCCTGATGGAAGGTCAGCGCGCAGAAGGAGCAGGCGCCGAAGCAGCCCCGGTTGGAAACCAGACTAAACTTCACTTCCTCAATGGCAGGCACACCACCAGCCTTGGCATAGCTGGGATGCCAGGTCCGCTCATAGGGAAGATCATAGACTGCGTCCATTTCTTCTGTGGTCAGAGGCTTCTGGGGCGGATTCTGCACCACATATTCCTTGCCGTAAGGCTCTGCCAGCCGCTTGGCGGTGAAGGGATCGCAGTTGCCGTACTGGACTTTGAAGGATTCGGCATACTTGCGCTTATTGGCCTTCAGTTCCTCAAAGGAGGGCAGCACGATGGTAGGCAGACTTTCGTCCAATTCCGGGGCCCGGAAGACAGTGCCGTCAATATAGGTGATATCCTTTGCCTCCAAACCGGCATTCAGGGCATCAGCAATTTCCACGATGGACTTTTCACCCATGCCATACATCAAAAGGTCTGCCTGAGAGTCCAGCAGAATGGACCGCTTCACGGTTTCAGACCAGTAATCATAATGACCCAGACGCCGCAGGCTGGCTTCAATGCCGCCAATCAGAATAGGAACATCCTTGTAGGTCTGCCGGATCAGATTGCAGTAAACGATGGTGGCATAATCAGGACGTTTCCCCATAACACCACCGGGGGTAAAAGCATCGGTTTTCCGCTTATGTTTGGTAACGGAATAATGGTTCACCATAGAGTCCATATTACCGCCGCTGACCAGGAAGCCCAGCCGGGGGCGGCCAAAGACATCGATGGACTTGGGATTTTTCCAATCGGGCTGGGAGATGATGCCTACACTGTAGCCGTGACTTTCCAGAATGCGGCTGATAATGGCATGGCCAAAGGAGGGATGATCCACATAGGCATCACCGATGACATAAACAAAGTCACAGCTCTCCCAACCCCGCTCCAGCATCTCCTTCTTATTGATGGGCAGAAATGACATATCCTACCTCCAAATACACATATTTTATTCAGTATAACAGATTTTTTGCAATTTGGGAAGAGTGAAAAAATAACAATACAGTGAGAGAAAACCGAGGCACATAAAAAGAAAAGGCGGACTGCATTCAGTCCGCCCCAGACTGTTGAAAAAGCTTCGCAGAATTTTTCGCGTAAGCGAAAAACAAAGTCTAAAACATTTTGTGTCAGGGCGTGTACCTGACACAAAATACTTCTCAGGCTGCAAGTGTACGAGTTGTGCGCCAACGGCGCACAAGGAGTGCGCGCAGCAGACTGCAAAAAACTGGCGGAAAAGGCCGCAGGCCTTTTTCGACAAGCTGAGGCGGACTGCATTCAGTCCGCCCATATATGCCCAGATCATTACTTGCGTGTTACCTTTTCCTTGGTGCCATCGGGACGAAGAATATAGGTGTTGTCCAGGCTGGACACCAAATTGGCCTTGTAGGAGTCGATGTAGATACGGCGCAGCTTATCCCGCTCTGCCAGTTCCTCTTCATTCAGACCAACAGTCTTATTTTTTGCAGCCAGTTCGTTAATTCTGGCAATGACATCTTTCATTTCCATAAAAATTACCTCACATATAGCGGTGGATTATCACCGAAATTCTATCTTTTTTTGTCTTGCCGTTGACGGCATGGAGCTTGATTTTTCCCAATCCACGGACGGAGATCTTAGCCCCTTCAGAAATCGCTTTATCCGGTTTCTCGCAGGGAAGTCCGTCAATGGCTGCTTTTCCTGCGCTGACATACTGGGCAGCCAGACTGCGCCCGATGCGAAATCCGGAAGAGATCACACTGTCCAAACGCAAAGAAGCAAGGGTGTCCTTTATTTCCTTCACTTCGGGTTCCGGAATGTTTGTCTCTGTCAGAGGAACCTGCTGTAAATGCAGCTTCGTCCGTCCGGCAGAGGTGAAATTCTGCAGAATATAGGGAGCAATTTCTGCTGTCACAAAGAAATCACAGCTACCCTTATCCACGCAGATATCACCCACGGTTTCCCGGGCAATGCCGGCCCCCATCAGGGCACCCAGAAAATCCCGGTGGCTGGGGCTGTCTCCCTGATAAAAAACAGCACGCAGACAGATGCAGGGGCTGTCTTCCTCCAGGAGGCTGCTTTCTTCCATGTATTCGGGAAGATAGATGAGCATCCTGCGTTCTGCATCTCCATAACCGCCGAAGGTGTACAGTCCTTCCGGTTCTCCGAAAAGATACCGCGCCATTTCCAACTCCCGGGGGGAGAGAAAGCAGGTGTTGGCAGGAATATTTTTACGCATGCCTGCATTTATTTTATCCCATAATTTTGCCAGAAGCATTCGATCTTCCGGTGTATGGGCGATTTTTTCAATTTTGTTGCGGTCCATTTTATCACCAAAGTGCATTATAGCACATCTTTCCCATTCTGAAAAGAAGTTTTTCTTGTGTAAACGCGAAGAATCAGGTATAATGAAAAAATATAATGGGAAGTATGCGAAAACATAGAGAAAGGAAAGGGCTATGATTATTGGAATCATTGGCGGCGGCGCCTCCGGCATGGCGGCGGCACTGGCTGCTTCAGAAAATAAAGATGCACAGATCCTTTTGCTGGAACGGCAGGCCCGAGTAGGCCGAAAATTGCAGGCCACCGGCAATGGCCGCTGCAATCTGACCAATCTTCATGCAGGGAAGAGCGGCTATCATGGCGAGGATGCGTCCTTTGCAGACTATGCCATCTCGCAGTTCGGTCCGGAGAAAACCCTGGAATGGTTCCGCAGCCTGGGCCTCTTTACTGTGGCAGAAGAAAGCGGCCGGGTCTATCCCTATTCCGATCAGGCCAATTCTGTGGTGGATGTGCTGCGCTTTGCATTGGAAAAGCCCAATATTACTGTGAAGCTGGGCCTTGAGGTGGAAAAGGTAAAAAAGACTGGCACCGGTTTCCAGGTGGAATCCAGAGACGAATCACTGGAATGCGATAAGCTCATCATTGCCTGCGGCGGTCTGGCGGGTACGAAACTGGGCGGCTCCATGTCCGGCTACAAGCTGCTGCGCTCCCTGGGGCATAAATCTACCAAACTGCGTCCTACCCTCGTGCAGCTGAAATCCGGCTGGAACGGTGTGGCAGCGCTAAAGGGTGTCCGAACCAATTGCCATGCAGCGGTAGTCCGCAACGGGGAAGTTTTTTCAGAAAGCACGGGAGAACTGCAGTTTACGGAATACGGTCTTTCCGGACCGGTGATTTTTGAGGTGAGCCGGGATGCCTGTCAGGGCGGTGGAGACTGGCTGTGCCGCCTGGACTTTCTGCCCCATCTGGAAGAGGAAATGGTGATGGCAGAATTGCTGCGCCGGCGGGAAACCAATCTGCCTGCCTCAGAACTGCTGACCGGTATTCTCCACAACCGACTGGGCCGGGTTCTGACCCAGGCCGCACAGATCAGCTCCAATCGCCAGATCGCAGAGCTTTCCGATTATCAGCTGAGCCAGCTTGCAAAACTGACCAAATGTTTTGAGGTCACGCTGACGGAACCTATGGGTATGGACAGCGCCCAGGTGACTGCAGGCGGCATTGTGACCAGCCAGTTTGATAACACCACTATGGAAAGCTGTCTGGTTCCCGGCCTGTACGCCTGCGGCGAGGTGCTGGATATTGACGGCGACTGCGGCGGCTATAACTTACAATGGGCATGGAGCTCCGGATACCTGGCCGGACGCCATGCAGGAGGACTTACATGATCAGACTTCGCGACATACCGCTCCCCCCGGAGCACAATGCACACCAGCTCCAGTTTGAGGCAGCTCAGATGCTGCGTGTGTCCAATTCCAAAATTCGCCAGCTGCGGATCGTCCGCCGCAGCGTGGATGCCCGGAAAAAGCCGGACATCAAAGTGATCTATACCATCGATGTGGCGGTAGAAGGAAACGAGAAGAAAATTTTTCGCTCCAGCGGCTGCAAGCGGGCATCCATTGCTCCGGTTTCCTACTATAAAGCCCCCAAGAATATTCCAAATCCCGGCAAACGCCCTGTTGTCGTGGGTTTCGGCCCCGCAGGCATGTTTGCGGCCCTGATTCTGGCTATGGCAGGCTGGAAGCCCCTGATCCTGGAGCGGGGTGAAGATGCCCAAAGCCGCCATGAGAAAGTCCGGAAGTTCTTTGAAACCGGCATTCTGGACACCCGAAGCAATGTCCAGTTTGGCGAAGGCGGTGCCGGTACTTTTTCCGATGGTAAGCTGAACACCGGTGTCAACAATCCCCGGATCGGCTGGATTCTGGAGCAGTTTGTAAAAGCCGGTGCCGGGGAAGACATTCTCTATGATGCCAAGCCCCATGTGGGCACCGATGTGCTGCTGGAGGTTGTCCAGAATATCCGCCGCCGTATCATCGCACTGGGAGGCGAAGTTCGCTTTAATACCCAAGTTACGGGGTTATGCACGGAAAACGGCCAGCTGACCGGTCTGAAAACTTCCAACGGCGAGATCATTCCCTGTGAAACTGCGGTGCTGGCCATCGGACACAGTGCCCGGGATACGTTTGAAATGCTGGATGGCATGGGCATTCCTATGGAACCGAAGCCCTTTGCCATGGGCGTCCGCATTGAACACAAGCAGACCACCGTGGATGAAAGCCAGTATGGCCGCCATGATCCGGTCCTGCCTCCCGCGGATTACAAGCTGGTGCAGCATCTGGAAAATGCAACAGTCTACACCTTCTGCATGTGCCCCGGCGGCCATGTGGTGGCAGCAGCATCCGAAGAGGGCCGAATTGTTACCAATGGCATGAGCAATGCCGACCGGGACGGTGAAAACGCCAATGCTGCTTTGCTGGTTACCATCAATCCCGCTGACTTCCCCTATGAGGGCAACCTGGGCGGTATGCAATGGCAGCGGGAAATTGAAGAAAAAGCCTACCGGATCAGCGGAAGCTACTGTGCTCCGGCCCAGCTGGTGGGTGACTTCCTGAAAAAGGTCCCCAGTGTGGGGGCGGGAGAAATCACGCCTACCTATCGCCCAGGTGTCCACTGGTGTGATCTGCATGAGGTCCTTCCGGACAAAATTACCGATTCCATCGCAGAGGCACTGCCGCAGCTGGAGGGTAAGCTGAAAGGCTTTGCTGCTCCTGATGCGGTGATGACAGCACCGGAAACCAGAAGTTCTTCTCCCGTACGCATTCTCCGGGATGATACCCGGCAGTCTCAGCTGCGGGGCCTCTATCCTACAGGCGAAGGTGCCGGCTATGCCGGCGGTATCATGTCTGCTGCCATTGATGGCATTATGACTGCGGAAGCGATTCTGGGGGTTACCCATGACAGATAAGCAGATCAATAAATGGCTTCGCCGCCGTTTTTCTGTAGTAGGCTGGGTTCTCGTCGGATACTATCTGCTGATGAACCTGATGGTGCTGCTGGAAGTCTTGCTGGGGGATCTTGTATGGATGCTCCAGCTTTATGGAGGGAACGCCGGTGCCTATGGAGCGGCACAGACTGCATGGGGTTATATCATGGCCATAACCATTGGCTTGATTCAGCTGCACGCGTGGAAAGGCAGCGATTTCTGGCGGGAGGAAGTTCTGGCAAGAAAGGGCAGAATGAAGCCCAGTGTATTTCTATGCCTGCTGATTCTGAGCATGGGTGCCCAGATGGTCAACAGCTTCTGGATCACGGGTCTGGAAACCCTGCTGAATCTCTTTGGCCTGTCCGCTATCGGGATTCTGGAAAGTGTTTCCGGCAGTGCCGATACCCTGAGTATGTTTCTTTATGCCTCTATTCTGGCTCCCGTTGGGGAGGAACTGTTGTTCCGCGGCTACGTCCTGCGGAGTCTGAAGCCCTTTGGAACACGGTTTGCTGTCTGGGGAAGCGCTATTCTCTTTGGCCTGTTCCACGGAAACCTGCTGCAAACCCCCTATGCCGTTTTGATGGGCCTGCTGCTGGGTTATGTGACAGTGGAGTATTCTATCGGCTGGTCAATAATGATCCACCTGTTTAACAATCTGGTGCTGGCAGACCTGTTGACGCGGTTGACAGCCAGTTGGTCGGACATGGCTTATGGTATGCTGAATATGCTGCTTTTTGGTGGTAGTTTTTTTGCTGCTGTGGGCATTCTGGTCCGAAATCGGAAAAATATCCGGGATTACCGCAATCACGAATGGATTGATAAACGGGTAGTGAAATGGTTTTTCCTGAATTCCGGCGTAATAATACTTAGCGTTATTGCACTGGTAAATATGATATCTCTTTTATTTATATAAGAAATCGGGCGGGGGACTTGTCCCCGCCCGATTGCGTTATTGTAAGAAAACGATAAGCCATACCGCTGCAACTACCTGCAATGCAAGAATCAGCGGCATTCCCAAAGTAAAGGTCAGATGCTGGGTTTTATGCCGCACCAGATACATACCCAGAAGACTGCCCACACTTCCGCCCAATGCGGCAACAAGGAATAATGTCTTTTCCGGGATGCGCCAGAGATTTTTCTTTGCTTTGAACTTGTCCACAAGCATAAGAAGGAAGCCTGCTGCATTGATTAGAAGCAGGTAAAGAAGGATGAGCTTTATCATAGGAAATTCCTTTCGGGAGGGATGGGTATGAAATACTGCTGTTTACTGGTGATGTTTTCGCTGCTGCTGTGTGGCTGCGGTGCAGAGCAGACACTGGAAACCATAGCGGACGAGATGGTGGCCCCCGTCATGGCGCAGCCGCGGCAAATTTCCGTCCGTATGCCGGATAATGCGGTAGCACCGGCGCTGGAAAGTGACAGCCGACAGATTTATCTGAGTGAGCACTATGAAATCACGGTGGAAACCCTGTCTGCCGGGGACCTGAATGCCACAGTGCAGACCCTGAGCGGCTATGAAAAGGACCAGCTGACCCTTGTGCAGACCCAAAGCGGCGATGCGAAGCGGTATGATTTCGTATGGGTATCTGCCGGGGAGAACGGCGAGCGATTGGGCCGGGGCGTGATCCTGGATGATGGGCAGTATCACTACTGTATGAGCGTCCTGCGGGATGAGGCAGAAAGCCAAATCGTTTGGAGTGAGGTGTTTCAGTCCTTTTCACTGACCTGATATTGCGCCATAGCCTCCATGCACATGGCTTTGCAGGCATCCACCACGCTCTGAGGATGCAGTACCTTGGCTTTGGCGCCAAAGCCAATGACCCAGCTCAGGAACATGGGAGAGACTGCCACATTGACAGTGAAGACAAAATGTTCTTCTCCGTCAGGGATCAGCATGGTATCCCGTCCAAAACGGTCAATGACCACGTTGATGAGGCTTCTGTGGAAACGGAGCTTCACAGTGGCGGTTTCGCCGGAATACATCTGGAACAGCCGGTTGGCATGCTCCACCAATGCCTTTCCGGTTAGTTCGGGGCAGGGGGTACGGGGGTCCTCCGTCAGGGAAATATCACTCATCCGGTCTACCCGGTAAGAGGTGACACCGTGACGGTCAGAGCGGGCCAGCAGGTAGCAGTTTTCGTTGTCCTGACATAGACCGTAGGGACTGGCGACATAATCCTTGTCCCGGTATTTTCGACTGCCGTCAATGGCCCAATCGAAATAACGGAAGGTGATTTGCCTGTTCTGGGCAATGGCTTCCTGAATGGCATCTACATTATAATAAATAGTCTCATTCATGCTTTTGACCCGGCCGCTGACCAGCACATCCCGGCGCATAAGCCGGGCATCATAGACGCTGCACTGGCTGCACAGCTTTTCAATCAGCTCCCGGGACTTTTTCTCCGTCAGAAACCGGCTGGACTGAACGGCATCGATCAGCAGCTTCAGTTCCGGCAGTTCAAAATTCCGGGATGCGATGTAATAACCGCCGTTCTTGCCGGGGATGGATACGATATCCACACCATAATCGATCAGGGCCGCAATATCGGAGTACACCGTCTTGCGGTCGCAGACAATATTGTGCTGCCGATCCAGCATGGACAGCAGTTCTGCCGCTCTCACCGGATGATTCTGGTGAGAGTTTCTTTGTAAATAGTCCAGAATGTAGAAGATCTTCAGCTTCTGATTGTCAGACTTCGGCATGAATATCCCTCCTGCGGCATTTTTTTTATTATAGCACAGATCGGGAAGGGGAGAAAAGAGGGAATTTGCATTTTTCCTGCAAATGTGCTATAATATCCAAAAAGGAGTGATTATTTTGGGTTATTTTGGCTGTCATCTGTCAGCATCCGGCGGCAATACCGCTATGGTGAAAACGGCGCTTTCCATTGGGGCCAATACCTTTGCCTTCTTTACCCGCAATCCCCGGGGCAGCAAGGCAAAGAAAGAAGATCCTGCAGATGCCGCAAAAGCTGTGGCAATGCTGGAAACGCATAAATTCGGAAAACTGGTGGCCCACGGGGCCTATACCATGAATCTTTGCACTGCCGATTCCGAGGCGCGGGCCTTTGCCGCGGAAGTTTTGGAAGATGATCTGCGCCGCATGGCGGCACTTCCGGGAAATTTCTACAATTTCCATCCCGGAAGCCATGTGGGTCAGGGCACAGAAGCAGGCATCCAGTATATCGCCGATGCTCTGAAAAAAGCCCTGCGCCATGACTATCCGGTGACGGTCCTGCTGGAAACCATGGCAGGAAAGGGCAGCGAGATTGGCGGGAAATTTGAAGAACTGAAAGCCATTATCGATGCTGTTGGCAGCGGCAATGTGGGCGTTTGTTTCGATACCTGCCATGTTTATGACGGGGGCTACGACATTGTGAGCAATCTGGATGGCGTCCTTTCGGAATTTGACCGGATCATCGGTCTGAACAGGCTGAAGGCCCTGCACCTAAATGACAGCAAGAATCCCTTCGCCAGCCACAAGGACCGCCATGAACTGCTGGGGCAGGGAAGTCTGGGTCTAGATACCTTCTGTGCCATCGTCAATCACCCTGCGCTGAAAGACAAGCCCATGATTCTGGAGACCCCCAATGAACTGCCGGGTTACCAGCAGGAAATTGCCCTGCTTAGAGAAATGGAACGGTAAATGTGGGCCTGACTTGAATATTAAGAAAAAGTTCATTTGACATCTGGGGAAAAGTGTGTCATTTTATTAGAAAACTGTACGAAAGGATGTGAGACTGTGGAGGAAACCTTGATTGCATTGTTTGCAGACCGGGCCGCGATTGCCGGGGAATATGTGGATTTTCTGCGCCTTGCACTTCCCGCGTTAACGTTGCTGCTGCTGCTGCGCTGCTGCCTCCCGCTCCTGACTTTTAAACGGGAACCGGAAATCTGGGCATGGCTGAATATGTCCGACGGCGCCCAGATTCCCATTACCCACTGGGAAAATGTGCTGGGCCGCAGCAAAAACTGTGATGTCACCATCAATTTTCCGTCGGTATCCCGAAATCACGCGGTTCTGACCCGGTATGATGACGGAAGCTGGACCATCAGTGATGTTGGCTCCAAAAGCGGTACCTTTGTCAACGACCGCCCGGTTCAGATCTGCGCCCTAAAAAATACAGACCGTATCAACATTGGCGGCGTGGAGATGCAGCTGCAGCCTATCACGCTGCGGCAGGAGGTCCGGCAGGCGCAGCTTCGGACCAAGGCAGCCAGCGGCTGGGACACGCTGACAAATCTGCTGCTGCTGACCCTTTTGCAGTGCATGATGCTGCTGGGCTTCCTGCTTCGCGCGGAGTGGACAGATATCATCAGTGTTTTTCAGGGCTTTGCCGGCATCATGCTGTGCCAATGGCTGCTGTATCTGTTTTATGTAATCATCCGGCGAAAATCCTTTGAGGTGGAGAATGTTGCCTTTTTCCTGTCTACTATGGGCATGGCGGCTATTGCTACCGTGAAACCGGGAGAAACCGTAAAGCAGCTGATCGCTCTGATTCTGGGCGTTGTGATTTTTTTGATCCTTGGCTGGTCATTGCGGGATCTGGAGCGGGCAAAAAAGGTACGCTACTTAGCCGTAATTGCCGGTGTGGGTTTTCTGGTAGTGACACTGATATTCGGCACCGAGTATTACGGTGCTAAAAACTGGCTGATTCTGGGGGGAATGTCGCTACAGCCCTCGGAATTGAGCAAAGTCTGCTTCGTCTTTGCCGGAGCGTCCACCATGGACCGGATCATGACCAAACGAAATCTGATTTTGTTTATTGCCTATTCTGTTCTGATTTGCGGCCTGCTTGCCTTGATGAATGACTTCGGTACGGCACTGATCTTCTTCTGCGCCTTTCTGGTGATTGCCTATCTTCGTTCCGGCAGTATGGGTACGGTAGCCCTGGCAATCACAGCCCTGGGCTTTGCCGGTGTCATTGCCCTGAAAATTGCCCCCCATGCCCTGCAGCGCTTTGCCACCTGGCGGCATATCTGGCAGGACCCGCTGGTAGGCGGCTATCAGCAGACCCGGGCGTTGATGTGCATTGCCTCCGGCGGTCTCTTTGGTCTTGGACCGGAGGGCGGCATGCTGCAATATGTTTTTGCGGCAGATTCCGATATCGTCTTTGCTACCATCAGCGAAGAATGGGGGCTGCTGATGGCATTGATGACGGTGCTGCCCATCGTGGCATTGGGCTTTTTTGCCATTCGTACTGCCCGGGTGGCCCGCAGCAGCTTCTATTCGATCGGAGGCTGTACGGCAGCGGCAGTTCTGGTGATCCAGACCATTTTGAATTGCCTGGGTACGCTGGATATCCTGCCCTTCACAGGCGTGACCTTTCCCTTTGTCAGTAACGGCGGCACCAGCATGATCGGTGCCTGGGGGCTTATCGCATTTGTCAAGGCGGCTGATACCCGGCAGAATGCCAGCTTCGCCGTCCGTCTGAAAAAGGATAAGAAAGGGGAGAAGGTATGAATCGTGTAACCAAACGGACCTGGCTCATGGGCGTGTTTCTGGTGATCCTGCTGGGCGGTATGGTAATGTTCCTGTGGGAATATGCCACGAAATCCCACCAATGGGTCTCCTTCTCCGGCTCTCCCCATATTTATAACAATTCCAACATCGGCTGCGGCACTATTTATGACCGCTCCGGCGAGGTGCTGCTGGATATTACCGAAAATCGCAGTTACTCGGAAAATGCATCTACCCGGAAATCCACCCTTCATTGGCTGGGCGACCGGAAGGGATTTATCAATGCAGCTGCCGTATCCACCTATGCAGGAGAGATGGCAGGCTTTGATCCCATCAATGGTGTCTACGCATCCTCCGGCGAAGGCGGCAAAGCCAACCTGACCCTGTCTGCAAAAGTGCAGAATACGGCACTGGAGGCCCTTGGAAATCGGAAGGGCACAGTGGCGGTATACAATTATAAAACCGGTGAGATCCTCTGCGCAGTAACAACGCCTACCTATGACCCGGACAACGAGCCTAACATTGCGGGGGACAAAAGTGGCGCCTATGAAGGTGTCTACCTAAACCGCTTTCTGCAGTCTGCCTATGTACCTGGCTCGATTTTTAAAATCGTATCCCTAGCAGCGGCGCTGGAAAATATTCCCGGTATCGAGGAAGAAAGTTTCCGCTGTTTCGGCAAGCGGGAATACGGTACAGAAGCTGTTACCTGCGAGAAGGCCCATGGTGTCCAGACCCTGAAGCAAGCCTTTGCCAATTCCTGCAACTGTGCCTTTGCCCAGATTGCAGAGAAGCTGAGCAAAAAGGACATGGAAAGCTGTGTCAAGCGCTTTGAAGTAACCAAGGCATTGCAGTTTGACGGGATCACCACAGCGAAGGGAAATTACGATTCCTCTGAAACAGCGATGGTATCCTACGCATGGAGCTGCATCGGCCAGCATACGGACCTTGTAAATCCTGCCCGCTTTATGACCTTCATGGGTGCGATTGCCGGGGGCGGCAGCGCAGCGGAGCCTTATATCATGTCCAATGTGGAAAATGGCGGTAAGACCACCTACAGCGCGGAAAGAAACAGTACCGGCCGCCTGATGTCTGAAGAAGTGGCCCGGACGGTAAAGGCATACATGCGCAACAATGTACAGAATGTATACGGCGACTGGAACTTCCCGGGGCTGAATGTCTGTGCAAAATCCGGCACCAGTGAGTTGGGCGGGGGGAAAACCTCCAACGCCATGTTTGCCGGATTTGTGGACAGTGACCAATATCCCCTTGCCTTCATGGTGGTAGTGGAAAACGGCGGCTATGGCAGCCACACCTGTGTACCCATTTTGAGCAAGGTGCTGGGTGTCTGTAAGGCAGTTTTGGATCAGGAATAAGGCAGCATATTGAACTTTTGAATACATTTGTACATTGTGTACAAAAAAAGAAAAAACACCACAGAGGAATCTGTGGTGTTTTTCTCGTTGACAAATGTCTTTCTCTGAGATACAATACTCCCAGATTCAAGGAAGGAGGAACAAAATATGAAGGCCTGCACCAATATCCCTAACGCCATCAATTCCCGTCGCGCAGTGGCTTGTTCCTCTGCCCGAGTTAGCCTGGTTCTTGACGCTGCCGTAGTTCTGGTAGTGTCCATTTGTGTTGTACTTCTGCGAATTATGATGCAATTTTATGTAACCGGGCCATAAAGACTGTATGGAGAAGCGGTTACGGTAGAACGTAACCGCTTTTTTATAGTTATGAGAAAAGGAGAATGAATTATGAAAAAGATTTTTGCGCTGATGCTGTCCGTTCTGATGGTGGCATCCCTGCTGGCTGGCTGCGGCTCCTCCGCTGCTCCCGCAGAGACCAAGGCTCCTGCTTCTGAGGGCGAAGCTGCTGCTCCTGCTGCAGATGCCATCAAGCTGGGTATGTGCGGCCCCCTGACCGGCGGCGCTGCTGTTTACGGTACTGCTGTTCAGGCAGGTATGGAAATTGCTGTGGAAGAGATCAATGCCAAGGGTGGCCTGCAGTTTGCTCTGAACTGCCAGGACGACGAGCATGACACCGAGAAGGCTGCCAACGCTTACAATGCTCTGAAGGACTGGGGCATGCAGGTTATGGCTGGCCCTGTCACCACCGCTCCCTCCAACGTTGTAGCTGCTGAATGCGCCAACGATGAGATCTTCATGCTGACCCCCTCCGCTTCCGGTGCTTCTGTCATCGAGTACGGTGACAACATCTTCCAGATCTGCTTCACCGACCCCAACCAGGGTACTGCTTCCGCTGACTACATGGCTAACAACGGCATGGCTGACAAGGTCATCGGTGTTATCTATGACTCCTCTGACGTTTACTCCGCCGGTATCTACGAGAAGTTCGCTGCCCAGGCTCAGGCCAATGGTCTGAATGTTGCCTGCGTTGAGGCTTTCACCGCTGACAACAAGGCTGACCTGACCACTCAGGTCACTAAGTGCAAGGAAGCTGGCTGTGAAGTCGTGTTCCTGCCTTTCTACGCTACTGAAGCTGCACAGGTCCTGACCTATGCCAACACCATCGGCTTTGCTCCCGTCTTCTTCGGCTGCGACGGTCTGGACGGCGTTCTGACTGTGGAAGGCTTTGATCCCACTCTGGCTGAGGGTGTTATGCTGCTGACCCCCTTCTCCGCTGACGCTGAGGATGAGGCTACCAAGTCCTTCGTTGCCAAGTTCCAGGAGAAGACCGGCATCATTCCCAACCAGTTCGCTGCTGACGCATATGACGTTATCTACGCTATCTATCAGGCTTGTGTCGCCGGCAATGTTACTGCTGACATGAGCGCTGCAGAGATCAATGCAATTCTGGTTGAGCAGTTTACCTCCATGACCTTCGACGGCCTGACCGGCGCTGGCATGACCTGGGCTGCAACCGGTGAAGTTTCCAAGAGCCCCATGGCCGTTGTCATCAAGGACGGCGTTTACGTTGGTGCTTAATTCCAATTAGAACTACAGGGCTGGACAGGGGATTCCCCCCTGTCCGGCTCGTGTGCCATTACATGCGACAGTCCATGAGAGGGACCTCATACAGGCCCTTGTCATAGACTGTCGGAAAGAGAGGGAAAAACTGTGAGTTTTCTGCAGTATTTGATCAACGGTATCAGCATTGGTTCTGTGTATGCCATTATTGCCCTGGGTTATACCATGGTTTACGGTATTGCCAAGATGCTGAACTTTGCCCACGGTGACGTTATCATGGTGGGCGCCTATATGTCCTACAGTGTTACCAGCTATTTGGGTCTGCCCACCGCAGTGGGTATTGCTGTGGCTGTGGTAGTCTGCACCCTGCTGGGTGTTCTCATTGAAGGCCTTGCCTATAAGCCTCTGCGCGGCGTTCCCAGCCTGGCAGTTCTGATCACCGCCATCGGTGTCAGCTACTTCCTGCAGAACGCAGCTCAGCTTGTATGGGGCAGTGCACCCAAGAACTTCAAGTCCATTGTCACCATGAAGCCTATGGTGCTTTTTGACGGACAGCTCACCATTACCGGTGAAGTGATCTACACCATTGCTGCTTCTGTGCTGATCATGGTAGCTTTGACCCTGTTTATCAACAAGAGCCGTATGGGTAAGGCAATGCGTGCCGTGTCCGAAGACCGGGATGCTGCTCAGCTCATGGGTATCAATGTAAACCAGACCATTTCTACCACTTTTGCCATTGGCTCTGCTCTGGCAGCTGTGGCCGGTGTTTTGCTGTGTTCCACCGTTCCTACGCTGATGCCCACCACAGGTTCCATGCCCGGTATCCGCGCCTTTACGGCTGCAGTCTTCGGCGGCATCGGCTCTATTCCCGGCGCTATGCTGGGCGGCATCCTGCTGGGTATTATCGAGACCTTCTCCAAGGCCTATCTGTCCACCCAGTTTAGTGATGCCATCGTGTTCCTTGTTTTGATCGTGATCCTGCTGGTGAAGCCTGCCGGTCTGCTGGGTAAGCAGATTCAGGAGAAGGTGTGAGGTGACGGCTATGAAGAATCTTCTGACAAACAAAAATTCCCGCACCAATTTTATTACTTACGCCATTGTGATTCTGGCCTTCCTTGCCATGCAGGTTATGAGCAGCGCCGGAATGCTGGGCAGCTCCATCAAAGGTTTTCTGATCCCCATTTGTGTTTACATTTCCCTGGCAGTCTCCCTGAACCTGCTGGTTGGTGTCTGCGGTGAGCTGAGCTTGGGTCACGCCGGTTTTATGGGCCTGGGTGCATTCTCCGGCATCGTTATTGCAGCACTGTTGAAGGATGTTGTAGCAAGCGATATGATCCGCCTGGCCTGCGCCATGCTTGGCGGCGGAATTGTTGCCGGTATTGCCAGTGTGATCATCGGCATCCCGGTTCTGCGCCTGCGGGGCGACTATCTGGCCATCGTTACGCTGGCCTTTGGCGAAATCCTGAAAAACCTCATCGGCAACCTGTATATCGGTAAAGATGTTAAGGGTGTTCACTATGCATTCAACTCTGCGGACCTGATCCTGGGAGAAGGTGGCAAGAAGATCCTGTCCGGTCCCATGGGTGCCACCGGTGTCCAGAAGATCGCATCCTTCCCCATGGGTTTTGTGCTGGTTTTGATCACTTTGTTCGTTGTTCTGAACCTCATTGATTCCAAGGAAGGCCGCGCCATCAAGGCTGTTCGCGGCAACCGCATTGCTGCAGAATCCGTTGGCATCAACGTTACGTCTTTCCGTCTGAAGGCCTTTGTTGTTTCTGCCTTCCTGGCCGGTATGGCAGGCGCTCTGTACGGCCTGAACTATTCCTCCCTGACCGCTTCCAAGTTCAACTTCAACACCTCTATCAACATTCTGGTGTTCGTGGTTCTGGGCGGCATGGGTAACATCCTGGGTTCTGTTATTTCCGCTACCATTTTGTATGTCCTGCCTGAAGCTCTGCGCAGCCTGCAGGATTACCGCATGATTCTGTATGCCATCGTTCTGATCGTCGTCATGCTCTGCACCTGGTCTCCCAAGGTCAAGGACAAGATCGCAGTGGCATCCGCAAAACTGACAGCCCTTATCAAGAAGAAGGAGGTGGGTTCCAATGAATGAATATTCCCGCAAAATGATCAAGGTCCCCACCATGAACCTGCTTCGTGAAGAGGACATTGACAAACTTCCCGTTCTGGATGTCCGTAATTTGGGCATCGACTTCGGCGGCCTGACTGCGGTTGACGGCTTCAATATCACCATCGGACCTACCGAGATTTCCGGCCTGATCGGTCCCAACGGTGCCGGTAAGACGACCATTTTCAATCTGCTGACCGGCGTGTATCAGCCCACTCGCGGCAGCGTTCTGATCAACGGTATCGACATCAAGGGTATGCCTGTCCACAAGGTCAATAAGCTGGGTATTGCCCGTACCTTCCAGAATATCCGTCTGTTTACCGATATGACCGCACTGGACAATGTCAAGGTTGGCCTGCATAACAATATCAAGTGCTCGTTCCTGGCATCCCTGCTGCACCTGCCTTCCTATAAGCGTGCAGAGAAGGCTGCCAATGAAAAGGCTATGGAACTGCTGGACTTTATGGGCCTTGCTGACGTTGCTGATGTCAAGGCAGGCAGCCTGCCCTATGGAGTTCAGCGCCGTCTGGAGATTGTCCGCGCCCTGGCAACCAGTCCCTCCATCATTCTGCTGGACGAGCCTGCTGCCGGTATGAACCCCAGCGAGACTGCGGAGCTGATGCATCAGATCCGCCGCATTCGTGATACCTTCCACATCGCCATCTTCCTGATCGAGCATGACATGAATCTGGTTATGAACGTCTGTGAGGCAATTGCTGTGGTTAACTATGGCCGCATCATTGCCAAGGGTACCCCTGAAGAGATCCGCGCCAATCCTGCTGTTATCGAAGCCTACCTGGGCAGAGAGGAGAGTGACACCTGATGCTGAAAATTGAAGATCTTCATGTGTACTATGGTGCCATCCATGCCATTAAGGGTATCTCCTTTGAGGTTGGCGAGGGCGAGATCGTTGCACTGATCGGTGCCAACGGTGCCGGTAAATCTACCATTCTGAAGACTGTTTCCGGTCTGATGCACCCCCGCAGTGGTTCTATCTCCTTCTGCGGTCAGGACATTGCTCATACCGATGCCTATAAGCTTCTGCGCACCGGTCTAGCCCATGTCCCCGAAGGACGCCGTATTTTCCTGCAGATGAGTGTTCAGGAAAATCTGGAAATGGGTGCCTACATCAATAAAGAAGTTTCCCAGAAGGATCTGGACATGGTCTTTGAATATTTCCCCCGTCTGAAGGAGCGCCGCAAGCAGATTGCCGGCACCCTTTCCGGCGGCGAACAGCAGATGCTGGCCATGTCCCGTGCCCTGATGAGCCACCCCAAGCTGATGATGCTGGACGAGCCCTCCATGGGCCTTGCTCCCATTCTGGTGGATCAGATTTTTGAGATCATCAAGGAACTCCACAAGAACGGCACCACCATTCTGTTGGTTGAGCAGAACGCCCGCAAGGCGCTGCAGATCGCAGACCGTGCCTACGTTCTGGAAACCGGCAATATTACCCTCAGCGGTACCGGTGCAGAGCTTGCCAGCTCCGATGCCGTCAAGAAAGCGTATCTGGGCGGCTAAAACCAAATATGAGAAGGTGTTCTTCGGAACACCTTCTTTTTATTTTCTGTTTTTTTCAATGGAAAATTGGGGCAGGTTGCCGCATAGACTGTGCAGAGGTGATAGCGATGTGTCGAAAGAAGCATATGCAGGGCTGGTGCATCATTGCCTTTGGGCTTGGGCTGATCATCGGGCACTGTCTGGAGAGCTGGTTTCTGTGCTGCTGCGGCGGAATTTCTCTGATTATTTTCGGTTGTATGGTAATGCAGCAAAAATAAAAGGGCATAACATTGTCCCGGACAGAATAGACTGTGGCAAGAACATGGGTAAGGAGTGATTTTACTTGGAGCTGAATTTTGATCGAGTGACGGTTTCCTGCCTGGCTCCTGCAATTCGGGAGGTCCAGAACAGCGAGCAAACCCAGGAGATTCGTCTGACGGACGGAATGCCGGATGTTGGACATGTCGTAAGTTCCTGGGGGCAGGTGATCCTTCGGGGGAAGGAGTGGCGCAGCGACAGGATTTCGTTCTCCGGCGGTGTGATGGTCTGGGTGCTGTATGTGCCGGAGGATGGAGGTGCTGCCCAGTGTATGGATACCTGGATACCCTTTACTATGAACTGGGAACTGCCTGACGGTGTTCCGGAAGGGGAAATTCGGATCCGCTGTATGCCGCGGTTTGTGGATGCGCGCAATGTTTCTCCCAGAAAGATTCTGGTCCGGGCAGGCGTTGCAGCCATGGCAGAGGCCTTTGTACCTACGACAGCTGATCTGTCCCAGCCACAGAAGGTTCCGGAGGGCGTGGAACTGCTGCGAAGGTCCTATCCTGTTCGACTGTATCAGGAAGCCGGAGAAAAGGTATTTACACAGGACGAAGAATTGAACCTGCCGGATTCTGTCCCCCAGCCGGAGGATTTGATTTCTTACCGGTTCAATCCGTCTGTATCCGACAGAAAGGTGCTTGCGGATAAAATTGTGTTCCGGGGAAACAGCAATCTCCACGTCCTCTACCGCAGCGAGGAAGGACAACTCCACAGCTGGGATTTTGACCTGCCCTTTTCACAATTTGCAGAACTGGATCGGGAACATGGTTCTGAGGCTGCAGTGGATCTGGTGCTGTGTCCGACCAATCTGGAACTGGAACTTACAGGAGAAGGTGTGTTTCGTTTTAAGGGAAATGTCACTGCACAATATGCAGTTTCCGACAAGCAGCAGCTGGAAGTAGTGGAGGATGCCTACAGCCCAACCCGGGAAATTGAACAGAAAATGACAATGTTATCCCTTCCTATCCTTCTGGAAAACCGCCGGGAGACCCTTCATGCGCAGCAGCCAATTTCCGCAGATGTTAATATTTCGGTAGAAACCGTGTTTATGCCGGACTTCCCAAGAATCAGAAAAACAGAAAACGGTATGGAGATGGACCAGCATGGCGTATTCCAGACCCTGTCCTATGGGGAAAACGGAGCCCTCCAGGGAGCCTCTGCCCGCTGGGAAGGCCAGCAGCCTCTGCGATGGGAGGAAGACGAGGAAATCATTGCAGCACCTTTGGCTGTTGATGCGCAGAGTGCCATCGGAAATGGACAAATGATTGCCAAAGCAGAGGTTTCTTTGGATATCTATGGCATATCCCATCAGAAAATCCCTGTGGTCACAGGTATCACCCTTGGGGAAGCCCGTAAGGCCGACCCCAGCAGACCTACTCTGATCCTGCGCCGGGCGGGAAAGCAGCGTCTGTGGGATCTGGCCAAGGAGAACGGTTCCACGGTAGAGGATATTCGCCGGGTAAATCAACTGCAGGATGAACCAGCGCCGGAGCAGATGCTGCTGATTCCGGTGAAAGGATAGGAAAAAAGACCGTGTGGTGGGGCTTTCGTCATCCTGACGGAATGGGAGAAGGTATTTTTGTCAGATGCCACAGTTGAAAATCCTCCTATGATTGTGTATTCTAAAAGAAAATAAACACAGGAGGTTCTTTATGGAATACAGTATTGAAAATGAATATTTGAAGGTAACCGTCACAACCTGGGGTGCACAGGTCAAAAGTGTAGTTCGCAAGTGCGACGGAGTAGAGCATATCTGGCAGGCTGACAAATCCGTATGGGGCTACCATGCACCGATTCTGTTCCCTCATGCGGGCAAGGTTGTGGATGGAAAAATTGAAGCCAAGGGCCGTGTTTACGAATCCGGTCAGCATGGTTTTGCCAGATTGATGGAACATGACTTTGTGGAACAGACTGCGGATACCATCGTGTTGGAACTGTGCAGCAGTGAGGAAACTTTGGCCCGCTTCCCCTATGAGTTCCGTCTGGTGTCCACCTTTACTCTGGAAAATGATACGCTGCACCATACCCTGACGGTGGAGAATCTGGATGAAGAGAAGCTGCCCTTCGGCATCGGTTACCATCCTGCCTTCACGGTTCCTTTTGATGACAAGCATGTGGCCACAGATTATGAACTTCGTTTTTCTGGGATGGAATCTCCCATCTGCATTAACAATCTGCCTTATGGTCTGGTTCACGGCGATATCTACCATCTTCCTGCCAATATCCAGTCTCTGGCAGTGGACGATCAGCTGTTTGCCAACGACAGCCATTGCATGGTGAATCTGAAATCCCAGACTCTGGGACTGTACGAGAAGGGAACAGGCCGTGGTGTTGTCTGCAACATTGCAGAATTCCCCTATACCCTGATCTGGTCCAAGCCCGGTATGCCCAGGTTCGTCTGCATCGAGCCATGGCATAGTCTGCCTTCTCCTGAAGGTGGCTCCATCAAGTGGGAGGAAAAGCCCGCAGCCGCAGTCCTGACTCCCGGAGAAGCCTGGAGCTGTACATTGAGCACCTCTTTTGTGCGATAATAAATGGATAAACGCTGGAGCGGAATGTCCCGCTCCAGCGTTTTTGTTTGGAATCTGATTGAGATGGTTACTGCGGCAATGCGTTTGCAACAAGATCCTGATACATTTCTTCCGTCAGTTCACAGCCGTAGAACAGTTCGTAATATTCCGTGACTTCCGTCTGAAGATCGTATTCTGTGTACTCAGGATAGAGAAGTTCACCCAGCCACAGCATTCCCAGATATCGCTGAACAGCAGGGGGAGAGGAGAGCCATCCATAAGGACCGTAAGGAGTTTCGTAATAATTTCCGGAAGAAACCGCAGAAACACTCTGCCATTCAGCCGCAGAAGCGATACTGTCATAGCAGCTGTCTGGGGCAAAAATAATCACATCCGGGTCCCAGAACAGAATTTGCTCCAGATCTACTTCGTTACCGGCACCACTGGACACCACATCTTCCACAACGGCAAGATTCTTGGACATCATGTTTACAGTTTCTGCATGGAAAGAGCCTTCCGCAATGACATTGACACCCTTATCGCCCAGACAGTAGAGCAGGCTTTTTCTGGCATTGTCGGCATCCACCTTTGCCATCAGAGACTCGGCATTGGTATAGGTGGTTTCACACCAGATGGCAAGTTTTTCGGCCTTTTCTTCCCGGTCCAGCAGCTTTCCCAAAGTGCGGTACGCCTCCGGTGCAGTTCTGACAGTGGCATCGATATGGATAAAGGGAATGCCGGTCTGTTCTGTCAATGCAGTCAGATCTTCTGCGAGGGTTTTCTTTGGTTCGCCAATATCAATGACCACATCCGGATTCGCTGTCAGAAGAGCTTCCAGGTCCATTTCGCCTTTACCGCCATAAAGCTGTCCGATTTCGATCTTTTCCGTAATATAGGAGGGAAGATACAGTGCAGCATCCTGTGCATAGGCATTGGATACACCTACCAGCATATCACCGGCCAGAGGCAGAATGTAAACCTGAGAAAGGGGCCCGGAAATGGCAATCGTTTCAATCTCATAGGGGACCGTCACAGTTCGCCCGGTAGAATCCGTAAACGCCTTTGTTTTTGGAAGGTTTTCTGGTACTGCAGGTGTTACATGTGTGCTGCAAGCAGCCAGAAGGAAAATCGTCAGCGACAAAACCAAACTCAATATGATGGTTTTCTTCATAAAATTACCTCCTTGGATTTTGCCTTGGAATGCAGATTCTTGCACTGTCGTGATATAAACTGACCACATCCACATCCACGCCGTAAAGCGAGCGGATGTTTTCCTCAGTGAGGACTGTTTTCGGGGCTCCCTCTACAAGTACCCGTCCATTCTGGATAGCCAGAATCCGGTCAGAGAACATGTAGCTTTGCTCCGGATGATGGGTGGTCTGGATTACGGTATAGCCCTCTTGTGCCAGAGAACGAGCCTGCTCCAGCACAAGCAGCTGGTTGCCAAAATCCAGATTGGCAGTAGGCTCGTCCAGCATCAGTATGGGAGCCTTCTGTACCAGCGCCCGGGCAATCAGCACCAGCTGCTGCTCACCGCCTGAGAGCCGGTGGAAGCACCGGTCAGCAAGCCGGGTGATCCCCACTTTCTCCATAGCCCAATGGCAAAGCTCCCTGTCAGCTTTGCCGGGGCTTCTGAAAGTCGCAAGGCCGCTGGTTCGGCCCATCAGAACAATGTCAAAGACACTGTAATTAAAAATAGACCGGCTGGACTGTGGAATGTAGGCGATGTGCTTTGCCGCTTCACGGGTAGAAAAGGTTCTGGAATCCGTTCCATCCACCAGAACCTGTCCGGTATACCCAGACAGCAGACCCAGAACACAGCGGAACAGGGTGCTTTTTCCAACACCATTGGGGCCCAGAATAGAAAGAAACTCTCCTCTTCCGACAGAAAAGTTGATGTTATGCAGCACAGGGCGCTCGCTGTAGGAAAAACTTAAGTCTTTGACTTCAATACTCATAGTGATCCCCCTTTCCGGTAATCAACCACAGGAAGAAAGGCGCGCCGATAAAAGCGGTCAGAATACCGATGGGAATGCCGGCTGTGGTGGCATTCCGGGATACATTGTCCACAATCAGCAGAAAGATGCCGCCGCCCAGCATGGAGGCAGGCATGAGAAAGCGGTAATCACTTCCCACAAGTCTTCGCATCATATGGGGAATTACCAGACCAACCCATCCGATCATGCCGCTTACAGACACGGCAGAGGCGGTCACCAGTGTAGAGCAAATGGCGATCCACAGGCGGATTTTTTGAGGATCTACACCCATTGCCCGGGCTTCATCGTCTCCCATTGTGATGACATTCAGCTGCCAGCGAAGCAGAAACAGGGGAATGAGCCCACAGCACATGGGAAGCAGTACAAAGACGATATCCGACCATTTGGCACCGGACAGGCTTCCCATAAGCCAGTAAGTAATCTGCGGAAGCTGGTTGTTGGGGTCCGCTACCAGCTTCAGGAAGGAAGTTCCCGACTGAAACAGGGAAGAAACCATGATGCCTGCCAGCACCAGGCCCAGAACCCGATCTCCCCGGGCGTGGCGGCTCACGGAGAATACCAATCCGACCGTCAGCAGACTGGCAGCGAAGGCACCAATGGTGATTCCGGCACTGGAGGCTCCCAGAAGAATTGCCAGGGCCGCCCCAAAGCCTGCTCCGGCAGAGGCACCCAGAATATCCGGAGACGCCATGGGATTCTGAAAGATTCCCTGATAAGCACCGCCTGCGGCTGCCAGACAGGCTCCCACCAGCACACTTAAGATCACCCGGGGCAGTCGGATGTTCCAAACCGCCGCCTCTACCTGACTGGGCCAAAAAGGTTTGACAGGAAGCCCTGCACGATTTGCCAGAACACCCAGCAGCTCTGCCAGGGAAACGGGGTACCGTCCCAGTGTAAAGGAACCCAAAACGCATAGAAGCAGAGAAATGCCCATGACCAGTACCGTTCGGCGGTGTTTGTTTTCAATCTCGTTCATAGACGCTCCTTTGTCAGAAGGAAAGGCTTCCCCATAGGATAGGGCGGGCCGGAGATATCCTTCTGAATTTTTTCTTTCATTCCCTTTGTATCGGTGATGACAAGACCTGCGATTCGGTCAATACCATACGCGAGCAGCCTTGGACACATTGGACAGCTGGGACCTGCCAGAATGGTGTATGCATGTGTACTTAGTTCCAGCAGATGGGGGAGGGTCTTATTTACCAAAGTGCTTGCTGTCATGATTACGATATCGCACTGAGGGATCAGCCAGTCGCAGGCAGAATCAGGGTAATCACCGGGGCGGGGATTTCGCTCCAGAATCCGCACGGAAGCGGCCTGTTCGTATATGGACTGTGGCATGTTCAGATGACCAACGACACCAATGTGCTTTCCGGAAAGGTCCACACCGTCAGTGCAGTAGTTGTCAAAGGGTTCGTAGGCTCCCAGTTCGTGCATATGTGCAGGGGTATTATAGTAAGCATTGATGGCAGCCATACCGAAGCCGGCTTCGGTTAAGTTCCAGCTTTTGGAAGCCTGAGCCAATGCTTTCAGTGACATTCCGGGATATTCGCCAGAGAACAGCGGGGGTGCGGTAGCCACGGGGGTAGTCATGGCCATGCCAAAATGATCCACGGTTTCTACAGCAGTCCAGCATGCTCCCATAAGGGTATTGGTAACGATGGCTTCGGAGGAAATTCCTTCAATCAGCGCGTCATATAGTTCAAAGAAATCATTCATAAGCCGTTTCGCTCCGCTCTATGGAGAATCATCTGGGCGGCAATGGAAATCGCAATTTCTGCAGGTGTTTCGCCCTTGATATTCAGGCCGATGGGTGTGGTCACCAGATCCAGTTCTTCATCCAGAAGACCGTAGTCCTCTTTCAGTGTTTTGCGGACACCGGCAGCCTTAAAGGCACTGCCAATGACACCGCAGTAGGTGGGACGGCACTTCAGAACCTGTGCCTGCACCACAGTATCGTGGGAATGCCCCCGGGTCATGACACAGACGTAATCTTCCTTGCCAATGGTCATGTAATCTTTGATTCTCTGTAAATCACCACAGATCACGGCTTCTGCCCCGGGGAAAAGGCTGGGTTTTGTAAACTCGGCCCGGTCATCCATGACGATGCACCGGAAACCCACATGAGACAGTACAGGAACCAGTTCCTGAGCTACATGACCGCCTCCGAAAATATACACCTTTCCGGAGGCGTTGATCTGCTCCGCGAAGATGTCACCGATGCGTTCCGGGTGGCGGGACAGCGGCAGTGTCTCAGCAATCTCAACGCCCCAGAAGCCGATCTCGGGAGAATACAGACCCATTATGTCCTGAGCACCTACCTCAGTCAGGAGCCAAAGATCGCAGCCCTTTTGGAATGCATCCTCCGCCATGCTGCACAGTGTCAGCGTGTGTGCATCTTCGGCGGGAATATAGTGGAAATATACATCACAGGCACCGCCGCAGATCATGCCTAAATTTTGTACATCATCCTTTGTAAGGGTGAAATCGTGCCCCAGTGAGGTCTTTTCTTCCAATACCTTTGCTGCGATTTGCTCACTGCGATATTCCACTGCGCCGCCGCCGATGGTACCGCATATTCGGCCGTCCTTACCTACCAGCATTCGGGCACCGGCACCCCGGGGCGTAGCACCGGAGGAGGCAATAACGGTGACAAGTACCAGATCTTCTCCGTGGGTCAGTTTGGTTCTAATGGTTTTCAGCATGTTGCGCATATATCATTCCTCCAGTAAGGTAAAAGTTTCATCATCCCAAAGAAGGGGAATCATTTCAGCATAATTCGGTTTATACCATTTTCCGTGAATGCTTTGCAGAAACTGGGCAATGATGCCGCCATGGGCTACTACGGCAAAATCTCCGGGAGCCATGTTTGCTGCCGTTTCCATTGCGTGTGTAAATCGGAGGAGACCGGCCTTATGATCTTCAGCTCCGGGCAGGGGAAGGGTCAGATCATGAAAACGGGCGGCGTAGAGTTCCGGATACCGTTCCCGGATTTGCGAAAAAGACAATCCATCCCATTCTCCCGCATACATTTCCCGAAGATCATTTAGCACAGTGATGGGCATTCCGATGGCATTTGCTGTTTGGACAGCCCGGGTGAGGGGGCTGGAGAATACCATCGTCACCGGGGGAAGCTCCCCGGCCATTTTCGCTGCCTGAATAAGTCCTGTCTCACCCATAGGAATGTCTGTAGTGCCAATGCACATTCCTTTGCCGCCAGGGAAATCCGGAAGACCGTGGCGAATCAGATAGACTCTTTTCATTTAAACAGTCCTCCGAAATACTGGTCATACAGAGCGTTTGCCTGGTCCTTCAGAAGCTGTTCATATGCATGATAGCGTTTCAGAAGTTCTCTTCCGCGATCCGTCAGCACACTGGTACTGCCGCCGGCGCCACCCTGGTTTCGTTCGATGAGCGTGTAATTCAATTGGCTTTCCAAAGTTCGGATGATGTTCCAACAGCTGGAATAACTAAGCTGCATACGTTGCCCTGCAGCCCGAACGGATTTTGTTTCGTCAATGAGCATCAGGAGCATAGCGATCTTACTGTCAAAAAATGGCTTTTCTTTTGTAAGAGAAATATTGATCACCGGACGCACCAACTGGGAATTGTGATACTCTACCAGTGCGGAAAAATCCTCAGGAGTATCTGCATCGTGAATTGTACCGGGATCTTCCACATTCAGACGCAGCAGAGGTATGGAACAGCGATCCATAGCACCTTTCAGACCCATTTCACCGCAGTCATTTAGGATCTCGGGAATCAGGGAATTGGAAATCAGAATGGGATGCCCCTGTTTGCCATCACACATAGGTGCTGCCAAAGAGGCACCAGAATCCAGAATGGCTTTTACAGTTTTTGCAGTGAACAGGGGAACGTCTACCGGTGTAAAAAGTACTTTGTCGCATTTGTCCAGAAGATAACGGAGGCCGATCTTTACGGAATCAAACATCTGGGTGGTTTCATAATCCTCGTTCCGCAAAAATATGATGCCGTTTCCCGCCAGATGCCGCTCCAGAATGGTCGCATTGTAGCCTGTTACCATGACGATTTTTCTGACACCTGCCTGACTCAATGTTGCGATGACCCGCTGGGCTATTGAAATAGACCCGATGCTTAGCATAGGTTTGAATTCACCCATTCTGGAAGACATGCCTGCGGCAACGATCAATGCACCGATCTGCATAAAATCCCCTCCTACAAATCGTATAAAAAAGCAAGTTGCATATAAATACAAGTTTTATGTATTTACTATATGACCGTGTGGCAAAAATGTAAAGAAAAAGATTGAATGGTGTTGCAATTTTGTGCATAGTTGCTATAATGAAGACATCTTTTTTATGGGAGGTTACGACCCATGGGTATTTATGTTTGGGGCACAGGCTGCGGTGCGTCCGAACTGATTGAAACAGGACTGGCGACAGAAAGAATAACAGCCTTTGTGGACAGTTTCCCCATGGGAGAAAACTTCCTTGGGAAACCTGTTTTACTGCCTGCGCAGCTGCCGGTTAATGACTGTGATCTTTTGATCATTACCGCCCGCCATGCGGAGGCTATCGGAAAGCGCTGCCGGGAACTGGGAATCCCTCTGGAAAAGTGTCTGTTTCTGAAAAACAATATGGTCCTGAACGACCGGAATACGTTCTGTACCGTGGCAAAGAATCTTCTGGGAGAGGATCTGCTGAAAAAGCTGCTGCCAGGGCAGCATATCGTTCCTACGCCAGCGCAGCTTGCAGATTCTTCTCTTCCGGACCGGGATTTGCGCAATGATTATGTTCGTCTTGCTACCTTGGAACTGCTGTGCCGCCGGTTGGAGGATGTTCCCGGTGCTGCGGCGGAACTGGGTGTCTATCGTGGCTTTTTTGCACGGTGTATCAATCAGCTTCTTCCGGAGCGAAGGCTTTACCTGTTTGACAGTTTTGAGGGATTCACCGAGGAAGCTTGTGCTACAGATTCTTTCCAGGCGGCCCACCGAAATACAGCAATAGACAAAGTTCTGTCTATTATGCCCCGTCCCGAAAACATCACTGTGAAGCCGGGATTCTTCCCGGGTTCTCTGGATGGTCTGGAAGAACGGTTCTGCCTGGTATCCCTGGATGTGGATTTTTACCAGGCAACATTGGATGGTCTGCGTTATTTCTGGCCCCGGCTGGAAAAAGGCGGCTATCTGATGCTGCATGATTGGGGCAGTCCGCAACTCTCGGGTGTGGCAAAGGCCCTGGCGGACTTTGAAAAAGAGAAAGAATTGAGAATCCCAGTGGTTCCGCTGTGTGATGTGGGTGGAAGCCTGGTGTTATGTAAATGAATTGAACAATATGTTGATGTAATTGGCGAAAAACAGACTACAGCTTGTGCATGATGCATAAGCTGTAGCTTTTATTTTCTGCGAATTGTAACGAAATGCAAGTTGTAAAAGGTTAATCGATTAAGCTACAATAAAGATATGGCAAAGTATGCTCTGGAAGAAAGATCAGAAGGTGTTTTACATGGAAGAAAAGATTTTCGAAATTTCCGCCAAGGAAGTAACTATTGAAGTTGTGGACGAGGCCACGGGAAAAACTTACCGCCGTACCCTCCCCATTGACTATTACGAGACCGCCAACGGTCTGGTACTTCGGGGAGAAAATCTGGACGGCAGTATTTCCCAGCTGGTATTCTATACATCCCGGGGCATGCAGCGGATGCAGGACCTCACCGGGGGCGGCCCCGACGAAGATCCCTGCGGCACCCACAAGTAAAAAATCCCAAAACTTTCAATATATTTAGGGAGGAAAACGGTATGATCAAGAGAACATTCATCATCAACGGCACACCCCGTACGGTTCTGGTAGGCGAGAACGAGACTCTGGCCAGCTTCCTGCGTGAGCGTCTGCTGCTGACCGGCTGTAAAATCGGCTGCGGCGAGGGCCACTGCGGTGCCTGTAACGTCATTGTGGACGGCAAGGTTGCGCGCTCCTGCATTATGAAGCTGAGCAAAATCAGAGAGAATGCTGAGATCACCACCATTGAAGGCATCGGTACCATTTCCGATATGCATCCTCTGCAGGTTGCATGGATGGCTCATGGCTGTGCACAGTGCGGCTTCTGCTCCCCTGGCTTCATCATGACCGCCAAGGTCCTGCTGGACAACAACAATGCGCCCACCCGTGAAGAAGTCCGTGACTGGTTCCAGAAGAACCGCAACCTGTGCCGCTGCACCGGATACAAGCCTCTGGTCGATGCTGTTATGGACGCTGCCCGCGTATACCGTGGAGAGATCTCTAAGGAAGACCTGATCTTCAAGCCCACCGGTGACTCCATCATCGGTACCAAATATGTCCGTCCCTCCGCAGCGGCCAAGGTCATGGGTACCTGGGACTTCGGCGCTGACGACGCGCTGAAGATGCCCGAAGGTACTCTGCGTCTGGCTCTGGTTCAGGCTAAGGTTTCCCACGCTCTGATTAAGGGTGTTGATACTTCCGAAGCTGAGAAGATGCCCGGTGTTGAGAGAATCATCACCGCTAAGGACATCGTGGCTGCAGGCGGCAAGAACCGTATCAACGGCCTGGTCATGCTGCCTCTGAACAACAAGTGTGACGGCTGGGACCGTCCCGTTCTGTGTGACGAGAAGATCTTCCAGTTCGGTGATGCCATCGCCATTGTTGCTGCTGACACCGAGGCTCATGCCCGTGCTGCTGCTGACGCTGTCAAGGTGGACATCGAGCTGCTGCCCGCTTACATGAACGCCATGGATGCCATTGCTGAAGACGCAATCGAGATCCATCCCGGTGTTCCCAATGCTTACTACGAGACCAACTGTATCAAGGGTCCCGACATCGACTTCGATGCAGCTCCCAATGTGGTTGAGATCGAGTCCTACTGCTCCCGTCAGCCCCACCTGCATCTGGAGCCTGACTGCGGCTATGCTTACATCGACGAAGACGGCATGGTCACTGTCCATTCCAAGTCCATCGGTATCCATCTGCATATGCCCATGATCGCTGACGGCATCGGCGTTCCCATGGACAAGCTGAGAATCGTTCAGAACCACTCCGGCGGTACCTTCGGCTATAAGTTCTCCCCCACCAACGAAGCCATCCTGGGCGCAGCTGCCAAGATTATCGGCAAGCCCGTCTCCCTGGTCTTCAACCAGTTCCAGAACATCACCTACACCGGTAAGCGCAGCCCCGGCTTCATGAACATCAAGCTGGCCGCTGACGAGAAGGGCAAGATTCTGGGTCTGTGGGGCAACAACTACATCGACCACGGTCCTTACTCTGAGTTCGGCGATCTGCTGACCCACCGTCTGTCTCAGTTCGTAGGCGCGGGCTACGATATCCCCACTATCCGCAACAAGTCTCAGACCGTCTTCACCAACCATGCATGGGGCTCCGCTTTCCGTGCTTACGGTTCTCCCCAGTCCTTCATGGGCTCTGAAATCGCCATCGACGTGCTGGCTGCCAAGATGGGGCTCGATCCCTTCGACATCCGTGAGCTGAACTGCTACAAGGAGTCTGAGAAGTCCACTATCCCCACCGGCTACGCTCCTGACGTCTACTGTCTGGAAGAGATGTACAAGATGGCCCGTCCTCTGTACGAGGCCGGTAAGAAGAGAGTTGCTGAGAAGAACGCAGCTTCCGATGGCCGCTACAAGTACGGCATCGGCGTTGCCTCCGGTGTTTACGGCTGTGGTCTGGACGGCGTTGACGCATCCCAGGCTTACGCGGAACTGAATCCCGATGGCACTGTCACCATGTACACCTGCTGGGAAGATCATGGTCAGGGCGCTGATATGGGTACTCTGATGTCCGCTCACGAGACCCTGCGCCAGGCAGGTATCCGTCCCGATCAGATCAAGCTGGTCATGAACGATACCAAGCTGGCTCCCAACTCCGGCCCCGCCGGCGGTTCCCGTTCCCAGGTCATGTCCGGTAACGCCTGCCGTCTGGCAGCAGAAAACCTGCTGGCAGCCATGAAGAAGGAAGACGGCACCTACCGCACTTATGACGAAATGAAGGCAGAAGGCATTGAGACCAAGGTTCTGGGCAATTGGGTCTGCGACTACTGCGCTACGCATCCCGTGGATCAGGCTACCTCTCAGGGCGAACCCTTCGCAACCTACATGTACACCCTGTTCCTGCCCGAGGTCTGTGTCGATACCAAGACCGGTAAGGTCACTGTTGAGAAGTTCACCTGCGTGGCTGACGTCGGTACCATCATGAACAGACTGCTGGTTGACGGCAACTTCTACGGCGGTCTGGCACAGGGCATCGGCCTGGCTCTGACCGAGGACTTCGAGGATCTGACCAAGCACACCAGCCTGAAGAACTGCGGTATTCCTTATCCCAAGGATATTCCCGATGACATCGAGCTGCACTACCTGGAGACCTACCGTCCCAATGGTCCTTACGGCGCAGCCGGCTGCGGTGAAGCTCCTCTGGATGCTCCTCACCCCGCAATCCTGAACGCAATTTACAACGCTACCGGCGCTCGTATCACCCGCATCCCCGCTCTGCCCGAAGTCGTCCTGGCTGCCCTGGCTGAGCTGAAGTAATTACAAGTTCCAATTTAAAACAAGCTATGCTACAATAGGAGAGGCGGCCCCGGCCGCCTCTCTACCCATATATTATGCAAGATCTTGTAGGGTGGGGGCTTGCCCCCACCTTACAGATATTTCCTGTGAGGGGAGTGGATCGAATGATCATCAAGGAACGGCAGTCTACTCATGTCTACCGCCAGAAGCAGCTTTTCAGCAAAGAGGAACTGGAAGCCAGAGAATCTCTTTGCGTGCACGAACAGCCGGCTTACTGCAATGCCGCCTGCCCGCTGAAGCTGGATACCAAGGCAATGGTGGCAGCGATTGCGTCAGGGGATTTCAGTAAAGCGCTGCAATTGTATGAGAAAATCACGCCCTTCCCCTATATTCTTTCTGCCGGATGCGAAGCCCCCTGTGAGGGTAAGTGCAAGCTCTGCACACTGGGGGAAGGTGTGTCTGTCCGGGAACTGGAAGCCGCCGCTTTGTGTTATGGTGAACGGGCCAAAAAGAAGGGACTGCTGAGGAAAAAGGCGAAGAAAGCTGCCATCTTTGGTGCGGACCTTTTCTCTGTATTTCTCGCAGGGGAACTGGCGAAAAAAATGTATCCCGTAACAGTGTATTGCAGACAGTCCGATGCTGCGGATCTGATCGCAGAGTGCATCCCGGAACTTCCTGCGGCTGCTAAGAAAGCTACAGTGGGTGATCTGAAGAAAGCCGACATTAAATTTGAATTCAGCACTGATCCGGTATCTGTGTATGCCGAAACGGTGGAAAAATATGATCTGATCGGCGCATCCTACAGCGTCGCCCAGCAGCTTTACCCCGACCTTACTGTGGATGAAACGGTTATGGTATATCGGGAACAGAAGCTGCTTACCGGAAAGACGGAAGGTGTGCTGGATGCAGCCTTTGCCGCAAAAAAAGCCGCACTGTCTGCTGACCGTCTGGCTCAGAACTTAGACCCCAGCAATACCCGCGGTGAAGAGGGTGCCGTGGACACAAAGCTCTATACCAATACCGACGGTGTTCAACCCTCTTTCCGCATCCCTTGCGTGGATAAGGAATCCGCCATTGCGGAAGCCAGCCGCTGTATTCAGTGTCATTGTGACGAGTGCATTAAGGGCTGTGTCTATCTGCAGCACTATAAAAAGTTCCCCCGGATTCTGACCCGGGAGATTTACAACAATGTTTCCATCATCATGGGCGACCATATGATGAACCGACCCATCAATGCCTGCAGCCTCTGCGGTCAGTGCAGCGTACTCTGTCCTAACGGCTACGATATGGCGGAAATCTGCAAGTTGGCCCGGGAAAACATGGTTTATACCGATAAAATGTCTTTGGCAGTACACGAATTTGCGCTGATGGATATGGTGTTCTCTAACGGGGAAGCCTTCCTCTGCCGCAAACAGCCGGGTTTTGATACCTGCAAGTACGTATTCTTCCCCGGATGCCAGGCAACTGCTATCGCTCCTGCAACGGTAAGAGCGGCTTATCTGGATCTGTGCAACCGTTTGGAAGGCGGTGTGGCAGTGATGCTGGGCTGCTGCGGTGCTATCTGCGATTGGGCAGGCCGGTATGAAATGTATGAGGATACTGTAAAGTTCCTGGACAGTAAGCTGGAAGAATTGGGGAATCCCACCGTTATTGCCGGGTGTCCCACTTGTAAGAAACAGCTTTCCCGGCATGATACCATAGGGATCTGGGAAATCCTTGAGAATATCGGATTGCCTGAAAAGGCAAAGCGGGCAGATAAGCCCGTTGCCATCCACGATGCCTGCGGTGCAAGAGGCGACCATGAGACCCAGGATTCTATCCGCCGTATTGCGGAAAGCCTTGGATGTAAAGTGGCAGAAACGCCTTACAGCGGCGACAAATCCCCCTGCTGCGGCTATGGCGGTCTGACTCAGTATACAAATAAGGAAGTAGCGAAGAAAATGACGGACAAGTGTCTGGAACGTTCTGATCTGCCGTATTTAAGCTACTGCATGGCCTGCCGTGACCGGTTCGCAAGAGAGGGTCGGGAAAGTATGCACTTGCTGGAACTGGTCTACGGAACCTCTGCAGACCACTGTCCCGATATCAGCGAAAAGCGATACAACCGCCTCAGTTTGAAAAATGAACTGCTGAAAGAAATCTGGAACGAGGATGTGGAAGAAGTGGATCTGGGCTTTACCATTGACTATACCCCGGAAGCCATCGACATGATGGATGACCGGATGATTCTGAAAACCGATGTGATCCGTGTTCTGCAGAACCTGCAGGACACCGGTGAAGCCATTCTGGATGGAGAGACCAATCTCTGCGTGACCCGCGCAAGGCTTGGCAATGTGACCTTCTGGGTCAAGTACACGGAAACAGAAACCGGCTATCTGGTCCACCGGGCATACAGCCACCGGATGACCGTTCAGACCCGTTGAGATAATCTGTCATTGCGAACCAGTGCGCACACTGGTGTGGCAATCCCCATAGTTGAAGGAGATTGCCACGTCGCTTTGCTCCTCGCAATGACATGCGTGATATGAGGAGAAGCAATATGGCAACAGAAAAAACTTACTATACCATTGACCCGGAGGGAAAGCTTACCTGCATGAAGTGCAAGGTGCCTCTCCGAAAGGGTAATGCGAAATTTATGTATCTGGACAACGGTTTCCCTGTGGAACTGCCGGTGTGTCCAAAGTGCGGCTTCGTCTATGTCCCTGAGGAACTGGCCCTGGGCAAGGTGCTTTCTGTGGAGAAAGCCCTGGAGGATAAGTGATGTTGGGGCATCCCGGCGGCGAGCAGCATAGCCGCTATCTGATCGAACTGGCTTTCCTGGAAAAAGGAACGAAATGGCTGGATATGGGTGCCGGTGACGGCAGTGCTGTTCGGCTGCTGCGAAGTCTGGGCTACTCGGTAGAAGGTATCGACCTGGAACCCAGAGGCAAAGATGTGCAGCGGGGAAACTATCTGGAAGCCCCCTGGCAGGATGATTTCTTTGACGGAATCATCAGCCAGTGCAGCTTCTATGTATCGGGAGATGTACCCGGCGCACTGAAAGAAGCTGCAAGACTTCTGCACAAGGGCGGTAAGCTGGTATTTTCTGATGTGACGGAAAATGTAGTGGAACTACTGAACTGCTGCCGTAAAGCGGGCTTCTCTGTACGGCATCTGGAAGACCTTACCGAGCAGTGGAAGGAATATTACCTGGAAGCCCTGTGGAAAGAGGATAATGTGTGCCTGCCCCAGGGAAAGAAGTTCAGTTACGTACTCTTTGTTTGCGAGAGGATGTGAAACCATGGATTTGGAAGAAAGAATCATGGAGTTAAGCCGCTATGGCTATGCCTGCGGCCAGATTCTGGCCATTTTGCTGCTGGATACCATCGGTGAGGAAAATCCTGCCCTGGTGCGATGCATGCAGGGTCTCAACGGCGGCATCGGCTCTTCCGGTGATGTCTGCGGATGTATGGCGGCAGGTTGCTGTCTGATCTCCTATTTCACAGGCAAGCCTGCTGATGATGAATTTGACAGTCCCCACCACAAGGGTGCCATGGGCGAATTTACCCGGTGGTTCCACGAAGAAATGGAACTGGAATATATGGGTTACGACTGTAGCCAGATCGTGGGAACCAACCCCGCCAAGAAAGTGCAGTACTGTCCCGGAATCATTGCAGCTACTTACGAAAAATGTATGGAAATCTTAGAAAACCGAGGTCTCTTGTAATGGAAATCGGAAAAACGATGTCGGTCTGCCCCGTCTGCCTGACCAAAATTCCGGCGAAAAAGGTAGTGGGAGAAGACGGCAATATCTATATGGAAAAGCACTGCTGGGAGCATGGCAGCTTCAGGACTCTGATTTGGGAAGGGGATCAGGAAAGTTATTCTGCATGGGCTGAGGGTGATGCCGATGGAATCGTGACTCCAGTCCGGGCACAGCCGGTGGAAAAGGGCTGCCCCTATGACTGCGGCCTGTGCCAGAGTCATGAGCGGGACGGCTGCTGCGTGCTGCTGGAATTAACGAATCGGTGCAATCTGAAATGCCCGGTGTGCTTTGCTTCCGCCGGTGACCAGAAAGCCCATGACCTCTCTCTGGAAGAAATCGAAAAACAGTATGACCTCCTCATGGAACGGGGCGGCCCCTTCAATATCCAGCTTTCCGGCGGCGAACCTACTATGCGAAATGATCTGGATCAGATCATCGCCCTGGGCAGGGAAAAAGGCTTTTCCTTCTTCCAGCTGAACACCAATGGTGTGCGCATTGCGAAGGAAGAAGGTTACGCGGAACATCTGAAGCAGGCCGGTGTCAGCGTGGCTTTCCTGCAGTTTGACGGTCTGACAAATGATATTTACCGTACGCTTCGGGGTGCTGACTTGCTGGAAGTGAAAATCAAGGCCATCGACAACTGCGAGGCGGCGGGAATCCCTGTGGTTCTGGTGCCTACGGTAGCTCCCGGGGTCAATGACCACGCTCTCGGTGATATCCTGAAATTCGCTTTGTCCCGTGCACCCCATGTCCGGGGCGTTCACATCCAGCCCATTTCCTACTTTGGCCGCTGCGGTCTGGAAGCTCCGGAAGTCCGACTGACCATCCCGGCTGTGCTGCGGCGGATTGAAGAGCAGACAGAAGGGCTGATGAAAGTCACGGACTTTGGTGGCGGCGGTGCGGAGAGTCCTTATTGCTCTTTCCATGCCAGCTTCATGCGAAAGAAAGACGGCTCCATCAAGGCGCTGCCACGGCGAAGAAGCCAGTGCTGCTGTGTCAAATCCAGCGAAGCCCGGGACTTTGTTTCCCAGCAGTGGAGCGGCAAAGCTTACGGCTGTGACGGAGATGAAGCCACCTCTTCGCTGGATGCTTTCCTGCAGCAGACTGTTGAGAACACTTTCACAGTTTCCGGAATGGTATTCCAGGATGCTTATAATTTAGACCTGGACCGCCTGCGCCGATGCTATATCTGCGAAGTGGACACAGATAAGGGCATGGTGCCGTTCTGCGCCTACAATCTGACGGATATCCACGGACGTGCCCTGTATAGAAGATGAGACGAACAAATTTAGAAAATTGGATCGAGAAAATAGAAAAAATCCCCAATCTGACCCGGGAAGCCTTGGAAGTGCTGCAGCTGCAGCGGCTGAATGAGACCCTTGCCCGCGTGAAGGCGAGAGAAGGCTTTTACAAGGACTATCCTGAAAAACTGGAATCTCTTTCTGAGCTGTGCAAACTCCCGTTCACCACCGCAGAGGACCTGTCAGCCTTCCCGGGAAAGTTTCTGCTGACTTCCCAGAGCGAGGTGAGCCGTGTGATCTCCGGAGCTACCTCCGGCACCACAGGTCCTGCCAAACGGGTGTTTTATACGGAAACTGATACAGCGCATACCGTGGGCTTTTTCGCTGCGGGCATTTCGGAAATGCTGCAGGCAGGGGAGAAGTGCTTTATTGCTTTTCCTTTTACCGGCCCTTTCGGCCTTGGAGATTTGATTGCCCAAGCTGTGGAGCGGTTGGGGGGCATCCCCATTCGGGCAGGCTTTGGGCAGACATTCGGTGAAATGCTTGCCCTGATAAAAGAAACTCAGCCGGAAACCTATATCGGTTTTCCGGTAACGCTGCTGAGCCTTGCCCGAATGTATGGAGAAAAATTCCCGGTCAAAAGGGCACTGGTGTCCGGTGATGCCTGCCCGAAGGGCGTCATGGAAGAACTGGAAAAGGTATTGGGGAACAAACTCTATCCCCACTACGGCAGTCGGGAATGCGGTTTGGGCGGTGCGGTGACCTGCCCGGCCTTTGAAGGGATGCACTTGCGGGAGAATCATATCATTCCCGAAATCATAGATGAACATGGCAATGTACTGCCGGATGGGGAATACGGTGAACTGGTACTTACCACCATCGGAAGCGATGCCATGCCGCTGATTCGTTACCGGACGGGAGATTATACCCGCATCCTGCCGCCATGCTCTTGCGCAGGTGTGACAAAACGCATCGATACTGTTTCCCGCCGGGAGGAAGTATTTTCTATAGAGACGCTGGACAGCAGGTTGTTTCAGTTTCCCTGGCTTGTGGACTATCGGGCATACTATGATGGGATACTGCATCTGGATTGTTTTTGTCTGGAGCAGCAGTCTGCGGAACAGGTCCGGGTTTCTGTGCAAAAACAGTTTCCGCAGATAAATGCAGAGATATCCATGACCACAGTTATGTTGGAATATCGTCCGGCGTATTTGGGAAAACGTCATGTTATCCGGGTCTAAGGGATTGCTAAAAGGGAGAATCCCCTGGAAAAGTTCCGTAAATGCTTATTTCAGCCATCGTCGTTTGAGAAATCGGCGATGGCTGATTTTCTCTTGACGAAATCGTAAATACATTCTACAATTAGGTAAATGCAGTTGCGTATTCCAAAAGGAGGAAGCGATATGAATATATTGCTCGCATTGTTTCTGACCTTTGCCAAGATAGGGCTGTTTACCTTTGGCGGCGGTTATGCCATGATTTTCATGATTGAAAATGTCTGCGTGGAGAAAAAGCAATGGATTACCCATGACGAAATGATGGAAATTACAGTCATAGCGGAATCAACTCCGGGCCCCATTGCAATCAATGCGGCTACCTATGTGGGGTATAAGCGGGCGGGAATCTGGGGTTCTGTATGGGCTACCATTGGGGTTGTGCTGCCTTCTTTTGTGATCATTTACCTGATTTCTTCAGTGCTGGACAATTTTCTGGAGATTGTTTGGATAGCCAATGCCTTTCGGGGAATCAAAATTGGCGTTGGTCTTTTGATTTTGAATGTGGCGATCCAAATGCTGAAAAAAATGAAACCCATGCCTCTGCCGAGAATCATAGCAGCTTGTTCCTTTGCGGCGATGCTGGTGATCAACTTCCTTTCTTTAAAGATTTCCTCCATTACACTGCTCTTGCTGGCCGGAACAGTCAGTCTTGCAATTTTTCTGAGAAAAATCAGAAAGGAAGAACAGAAAAATGATCTATCTTAAGCTTTTTTGGGATTTTTTTAAAGTCAGTTGTTTTACCTTTGGCGGTGCTTATGGAGCCATTCCTCTGATTCGTGACATGGTTTTGCGGAACGGGTGGCTTAATGAAGAAAGACTAACCTATATGATAGCTGTCAGCGAGTCTACGCCCGGCCCAATCATGGTGAATCTGGCTACATATGTAGGTGGTGATCAGGCGGGTTTTTGGGGAAGTCTGATTGCTACTGTGGGTGTAGTTTTGCCAGCGTATCTCATCATTCTTCTGGTCGTCGGCATCATGAAAAATGCCGTAAAAAACAAATATGTACAGGCGGTCCTGCGGGGTCTGAAACCCTGTGTGGTGGGGATTGTGCTGGCCACAGGTGTGTACATGGTGATCCATAATATTTTTCCAATGTCTGGTGGTATTGCGTTCCGTATTCCTGATATGATCATTACTGGCATTCTGACAACTATTATGGTTTGCTGGCCCAAAGTGGGAAAGAAGAAACTGTCACCCATCGCTCTGATTCTTTGCTCTGCGGCTTTAGGCGTCATTGTGTTCGGTATATAGCTGTGCCGGACTTTTTCTATACGGATAAACAAAAGCAGGCAGCCCTTTGCGGCTGCCTGCTTTTATGATACAAGGATTATTTCCGAATGGATTCGATCAACCGTCTGAAATCCTTTCGTGCCCAGACAACAGGAACAGGGTAGAGGGGATTGGCCTCCCTTCTGGCCCAGGTGATCATCTGATCGATATCCTGATCCTGGACGACATCGAATTTGTCAGGAAGTCCCATTTTTGCGTTGGTTTCTTCTATCCAGCGAATGAAGGCATTGGCTTTTTCCGCTTCGTTGGCACCGGCGATGCCGCATTCGTCAGCCAGTTCTGCGAGACGCTTGTGGGCTGAGGCACCGAATTCCCGCATGACATGAGGAAGTAATACTGCCATGGCAAGTCCGTGTGCGACACCGTACAGGCCTCCCAGCGTGTGTCCGATAGCGTGGACATAGCCTACACAGCCCCGGGTAAAGGCTCTGCCGGCATAGAAGGCGCCGCGCTGCATATTTTGCCGGGCTTCCAGATTGGAACCATCTTCAAATGCAGGTAGGATATTGTCATGGATCAGCTTGACGGCTTCCTTGGCCAGCTTATTCTCCAGTTTCGTGTTATAGGTTTTATTGGTGTAGGCTTCCACAGCATGGGCCAGCGCATCCATGCCGGTGGTGGCGGTGGTATAAGGGGGAAGGCCTACGGTCAGTTCCGGATCAAGAACGGCATACTTGGGGATCAGGAAGGGATCGTTGATGGCTGCTTTTCTGTGTGTTTTGGAATCGGTAATTACAGCTGCAACGGTGGTTTCGGAGCCTGCGCCGGCGGTGGTGGGAATTGCCACAAAGGGTGGAATGGGCCAGTGGACTTTCAGCAGCCCCTGAAGCTGTGCGACGGTCTTTTTCGGATGCACAGCCTTGGCAGCGATGCCCTTGGCACAGTCGATTCTGGAGCCTCCGCCGATGGCAACAATGGACTTGCAGCCCTTTTCTTTGTAGGTCTTGTAACCCAGTTCCACATCGTCGGATGTGGGATCGGTTGTGGTGTAAGTCTGCAGGGTATAACGGATGCCGTTGGCATCAAAGCCATCCAGCATAGGCTGTACCTGCCCCCGGCGGACCATACCGGCACCGGTAACGACCAGAACATCATTGATGCCTTTCTCTTTCAAAAATGCGCCCAGTTCTTTGATTTTACCGGGGCCTTCCAGATATTTTGGCATGCGATAGCCCATGAAATAGTTGCCGATTTTCAGAACGCTCTGAAAGGTACGGCACCATAATACTTCCAGCATATAAGGCATTTCCATAAGTATCCTCCTTTACCCGCCGGCAACAGGGGACATCAGTACCACTGTATCGCCGTCTGCTAATTTGCTTCTTTTATTTGCACGCTTTCCATTGATAAGAATCACACAGCTGTTGAGGTCCGATTTGGAGATGCCCTGATTCAGAAGCGAATCCAGAACATCTTTTATAGTAGCAGCCTCTATGTGTTGTTCCTTGATTTCGGATTCTATCCGAAGCAGACCATACAACTTTACCGTAATCATTTAATCTTCAGCCGCCGCAGCGTAGCTTCCGTAGGAATGCCGTTTTTATCCCAGCCACGGGCGGCATAATAGGTTTTCTTCATGGTTTCCAGAGGAATTTTCGTCTTGGGATTATTGGGGTCCTGGGGAATGTCTGTCAAACGTTTGGGCAACCGATCATTGGCTGCGCTGATACCGAACTTACAGTTGATATAACGTTCCAATGTGTAGCCACGCTCGCCAATCTGGATGTACTTGCCGAAATCCATATGCATGCCGGTTGCCAATTTGATCATTTTCGTATGGTGGAACACCGGCAGGTGCAGGGCTGCGACTCTGGGACACTTGTTGATGAGCCGTACAGCACCACCAACATGCGTGGCAACTTTGTTGACGGTCTGGGTGATCACACCATTGGGCTTTGTCAGCAGAAATGCGGGGAAGAAGGCGTAGGAAGTAAACAGACACTGACCGGATGCGGAGATCGTTTCCATCAAATCCTGGAACAGCATGGTAAAATCTGCTTTGGACTTTGGTGTCTGCGCATCTACATTCAGACCAAGACCTTCCAGAATAACCAGATAGCCGCCGTTTAAGTGGCAGCCGCCTCTGTTGGACACAGCATAGCCCAGACCTTGGCCCACTGCTCGTCTGGGTTCGTAGGCTGCCAGTTCCAGTCCTTTGCTGTGCATTGCAAATTCTTTTCCACCGTACTTTTCGGACAAACGCTTGCTGCCCTCTGCCAGCTCATCACCGATACCACGGCGGTGGGCGATATCGTCAAACACAGAAGACAGTTCTTCCACAGAGCCGAACTTCAGACCGTTGTCCCACAAACCTGTCTCATTGGCCTCCATAGCCCAGGCGATGGTGTTGGCGGTGGAAATCGTATCCATGCCCAGCTCGTCCAGCTCATAGTTCCAGTCCAGGATCTTTTGCAGATCATTGTTGCAGATATTGCCGCCCAGCAGTCCCAGGGTTTCCAACTCAGGGCCCTTCACAGCTTTTCCCTGCACCATAACGGTTCTGGCGCAGCGGATAGGGCAGGTCAGACAGCCTTTATTGGTAATATTGAATTCCTCAGCGAGCCGTTCACCGCTGACATCCTCAAAGTATTCATACTGACCGGCAGAGTAATTCTTAGTGGACAGGAGTCCGCGCATCTGCATGGAACTGACCAGCCCGGCTGTACCCACCTTGGGGAGCTGGTTGCCGGTGAGTGGATGCTCTTGTAAGTAAGAGAACCATTTTTTACACCAGGCAGTAGTCTTTTCCTTATCATAAACAGGGACAGTCTTGCTTCCGGTGACGGTAATTGCTTTCAGACCCTTCCAGCCTAAGACAGCACCCATACCGGTACGGCCTGCGGCACGCTCATCGGAAATGATGCCAGCGTATTTCACAAGATTTTCACCAGCAGGACCGATGCAAAGTTTTCCGAAATTTTTCTTGCCGATGAGGGCTGCCAGCTTTTCCTGACACTCACTGACCTTTGTGCCCCAAAGATCGCCTGAATCGTGGAACGTGAATTGATCCTCGTTGATCTCCAGCCATTTGCGGCCATTACATTTTCCTTTTAGGATCAGTGCGTCGTAGCCAGCCTTTTTCAGATGAAAGCCAAAGCTGCCGCCGCAGTTGGAGGAAGCCAGAATTCCGGTTTGGGGAGACAGAGCGGAGATGTTGAACCGGGCGGAACTGGGTGCGCCGGTACCTGTCAGGGGGCCGGTGGAGATAATGACCCAGTTTTCTTCGCTGAAAGCCGTTTCTTTTCCTGTCAGATGGTCAGCCAGAATTCTGGCGGCCATGATCTTGCCGCCTAAGTATCGTTCTCTTTGTTCATCGCTCCAGGGATATTCGGAAACGGTTTCTGCAGTTAGATCGATCATCATCACTTTGCCCATATAACCTGCGTATTTAGATGGCATATACATCCCTCCTTTTTGTTATTATAAGCACAAAACGTATAAAATTCAATAATTATATTATGAAAACCTGAAAAAGAACAACACCCATGGTGGAAAAATCCCTTCCATGGGCGTTTTCTTGATTAAAGAACTAAATCAGGAAACAGTATTTAGATCCACTCTGATGTGTCAAACAGTTTGGTATAAAGTTGTTGTGCTTCCTGATTCAGATGCTCTGAGAAACGATCATAAGCATCCATCAATGCCTTTCCTTTTTCAGTCAAAAGGCTTCCGTTTCCGCTTGCGCCGCCGCGGTTACGTACGATCAGCGGGAATCCGAGCTTGTCCTCCACGTGATTGAGCATATTCCATGCGGAGGAATAGGAAATCTGCATCAAACTGCAGGCATCTCTGACAGAACAGGTTTCTTCGATAAGGTGCAGCAGCATAGAGAGTCTGGGATCATACAACAAAGTGCCGTTGTGCAGAGAAACATCAACTACAGGACGCGTCAATTGTTGATCCTGTTGCCGGATAATACCTTCCCGATGGGACATATCTTCCCCCCGAAGGAAAATGCCGGAATCGGATACCGGTACCAATTCTATATCAAGGGTACACCTGGCAATGGCATCCTCCAGAGTAGTGGATGCGGTATGTGCCAAAAGTGCATTCATTGCTGTTTTGTCCAGAAGAATCGGAGCCCCGTTCATATGACTGTTTACAGGAACTGCAATGTGTGCTGTGCTGCGAAGCAGGGAATGGAGGGTTTTCGGCAGAAACAGCGGCATATCTCCAGGTAAAACAAATATGCGGTCGTATTTGCCGAACATGAATCGCAGGCCTTCCCGAACGCCATCCAAGAAAGAGGTGTCTGTTTTACAGCGCAGAAAAATCACACCGCTCTGAGAGAATTGCCGCTCAATTTTTTTGTTTTCCGGGCCAACGACCAGACCAATCATAGAAACGCCTGCGCACTGAAAAGCTGAAATCATTCTCTGACCGGCAGAAGTAGTACCTATTTCAGAAATTAAAGCGGTGACACCGGAAACACGGGGCAGACCGGTGGTTACGATCAACGCGCCGATTTTCATGGTGTCACCTCACTTTCTGCACATCAGGCCATGGGAATCGTTTCAAATTCGTAATTTAAAAGATCGAAATAGTAAATAGTCCCGGTATCAACCGGTCTTCCTAACAAAAGCTTCACGCAAAGGGAAACCTGAATAGAGGCGCATAGGGCGGGTGTGAAGCTAAGTACACTTTTGTCCTGAATCTCCACTTCTTGCGGAAATAACGTTCCAATCAGACTGTCTCCGGGCATGGAAATACCGGCCTGAGCAACCCAACCCTGGATGGCGCCGTAAATATAGGGCAGACCGTCCTCTGTGCAGGCAGCAGCCAGAAGACGTCTGCTGGGAATGTTATCCAGCGCATCTATTACAATATCGCAGCCTGCAGTCAGTCCATGGACATTCTGACTGGTCATAAAGTCTTCTATGGCTTCCGCTTCAATATCCGGATTAATTTTGCTGATATGTTCTGCTGCAGCTTTTGCCTTTGAGACACCCAAAAGGGGAATCCGGGACAACAGCTGCCGGTTCAGATTGGAAGGTTCAAAAACGTCTCCGTCTGCAACCCGCAGAAATCCAATCCCGATACGTGCCAACTGGTCAATGATATGACCGCCCAAACCGCCGCATCCAACGACAAGGACACGCTTATTTCGCAGGATCAGGCATTCTTCCTCTGTCAGTGCGGGTATGTTTCGTGCGTAACGAGGCTCCATATCAGCCGCCTCCCACAGCGGGAAACAGAGAAACGATATCTTCGTCCTTTACCGCGGTCTCCGGCTTCTGATGGAAGCCATTGATCAGCAGAATGTTGACTTCCTTGCGCTGGATGTTCAGCACATCCATAATATCCTGCACATTTTTAACGGAAGAGGCTTCCATCTGATAAACTTTTTGTCTGCCCTGACGCAGACCGGCAAAAAGACGTACTTCAATCATTGTGATCGCTCCTGTCATAAAAGAAATAAGGGAGGAGTTCGGATAGAACCCCTCCCCGTAATTATCATACTTTCCCTTCTATATCGCCGTCAAGTCCGGAATTTGAAAAATGAAGCGATAAAGAGCGGGGCAGGGCAGTAGCGATAAGCTGAGCACCAAACACGCATTGCCTGTCGGCGCATGCCGACCTTACTTACCGACGCACTCGTCCAGGCCCAGTCTCTTCAGAGTCTCGTCAGTGGGGAAGGCAGCCTCCCAGCCACGGACCTTGTAGTACTCAGGCAGGGTGACGGGCAGCTGGGAAACCAGACCCTTGGAGGGACCAGCGGGGATGGGCTCTTCCAGCAGACGCTTGGGCAGGCGGTCATCCTCGGGCTTCATGCCGGCGGCCTTGTTGAACATTCTCTCAATGTTGTAGATACGCTCGCCGATTTCCAGAACGTCCTCAGGAGTGTACTCAGTGCCGCAGGCAGCGTTCAGCAGCTTGGTGTACTCAGGAGCACCCAGAGCGAAGGAGGTGAACAGGCACAGACCCATGGAGTCGATAACAGCGGTCAGATCCTGGAAAGTCTTGGACCAGAATGCCTTCTCGTTGGTAACGGTACGGTCCAGCTGGAGAGGCAGGCCAACGACTTCGGGAGCGATGGTATAGCCACGGACATGGCAGCCGCCGCGGTTGGAGGTAGCATAAGTAATGCCGATACCCTGAACGCCACGAGCGTCATAAGCGGGCATCTCCTGCTTCTTAACGGACATGGAGACCTCTGGCATGCCATAAGCCTCGCACAGACGGGCGGAGCCGGAGCTCATCAGCCAATCCAGTTCGGTCTTGGGATCGCCCATGCGCTTGGTCCACTCGATCAGAGCGTGGGTATTGCCCCACTCCAGAGGAGCACCGGCGCAGTCTTCTTCCTTAATGGCACCACGCTGGTACAGTTCCATAGCAGCTGCGATGGTGCAGGGAACAGAGATGGCATCCAGACCATACTCGTTGCACCAGTAGTTGGCTTCGTTGACGATAGCCAGATCGTTATTGCCGCAGTCAGCGCCGTAAGCCCACAGAGGCTCGTACTCAGGACCGCCGACAACCTTGTCACCGACCTTGACCACACGGCCGCAGGCGATGGGGCAGCGATGGCAGGCACCGGCCTTGACCAGGAACTTCTCAGCCAGAGCTTCGCCGGAAACATCTTCTGCCTTGTCATAGTAAGCTTCCTGCCAGTTCTTGGTGGGCAGGGAGCCGACACCGTTGATGACGTTGACCAAAGAAGCGGTACCCAGAGCACGCAGACCGCCGCCGGTCAGGCCGTTCTCGCGGATGTTGACCATAACGTCCTTGTTGGCAGCCTTCAAAGCCTCAGCGGAGGCCAGAACTTCGTCAGCGTTCTTCTTGGAGGCGGTGACAACGATGCCCTTCAGCTTCTTGGAGCCCATGACAGCGCCGACACCGGAACGGCCTGCGGCGCGATCCTTGTCGTTCATGATGGCAGCCAGCAGAACCTTCTTTTCACCGGCGATACCGATGGACAGAACGGAGGAATCTATGCCGTGCTTATCCTTCAGCTTTTCGTCCAGTTCTTCGGAGAACATGCCCAGATACTCACGGGCATCCAACAGCTCGATCTTGTCATCAACGATGTTGATGTAAGTCCACTCGGGAGCTTCACCTTCCACGATCAGAGCATCCCAGCCAGCGTACTTCAGCTTGGCACCCCAGATACCGCCGGAGTTGGAGCAGGCGATCATGCCGGTCAGAGGAGACTTGGTGACGACCATGTAACGGCCGGAGGAGGGAGCGCCGGCGCCGGTCAAAGGACCGGTGATGTAAACCAGCTTGTTGTCGGGACCCAGGGGGTCAACGGTTGCACAGCCTTCGTCGTAGACGATCTTGGTGCCCAGACCGCGGCCGCCGATGAACTTCTTAGCCAGATCGGTATCCAGCTTTTCAACGGTGACAGTTCCGGTGGTCAGGTTAATGCGGGCAATCTTTTCATAGTATGCGTATGCCATAGCAATACCTCCATGTATTGTATAAGTCCGTATTTTGCAGTTTCCCTGCGTTGGATACTTTAATTATATTTGAAAATAAGTTTCCCGCAAGGTGTATGGTGCATTTCCGTGCGAACTGATACGAAACTATCTCAACTTATACGTATAAGAAAAACTGTTTTGCTGCAACACTGCGCGAAATGATACGAATTTGCACGAACTGGAATATACTTCCTGCACCTGCAGGTCTTGTGAAAAAACACAAAAAAGAGTATAATGAGAAAAATAAAATGTAATGTTATGCCCTAAGGAGGCAGCGCCATGGCACAGAATAAGTCCCTGTCCACACAGGAAGTGGCGGACATTTTACATGTCAGCAAATCCACCATTTATGACCTGATTCGTAAGGGAGAGATTCATTCCTATAAGATTGGGCGGAAGGTGCGCTTTACCCAGGATGATGTGGATGCCTACATTGCCCGATCCCGGCATGAGCATTCTACCCGTCCGGTAAAGAATATTGATACCCATTCTACCTTGCTGACACCACCCAAAGAGGAGCAGCCGGAACTGATTATTTCCGGTCAGGATGTAGTATTGGATATTCTGGCAAATTATCTGCAGCAGGAGAGTGTGAATACCGCCCGTACATACCTAAATAGCTTTGAAGGTCTTCTGTCTCTTTACCAGAACAACATACAGGTGGCAGCCTGCCACCTGTTCGATGGATTTGACTATAATACATCCTTTGTCCGCAGTCTGATGCCCGGTGTTCCGGCGGTACTGATCAATGTGAGCTATCGAACGCAGGGGTTCTATGTGCAGAAGGGAAATCCTAAAAACATCAAGGGTTGGTCGGACCTGGGGCGGGAGGATATTTCCGTTCTGAACCGTCGGGTAGGTTCCAGTGCCCGAATTTTGATGGATGTTCAGTTGAAGCGTCTGGGGATTTCCACGTCCAGAGTGAAAGGCTATGACAAGATCATGAAGTCTCACCTGACCATGGCTGCAGCCATTGCCGCAGGAGAAGCAGACCTTGCCATCGGCACGGAGAGGATCTCCCGGCAAATCGAGAATCTGGATTTCATCCCACTGCTGGAAGAACGGTTTGATTTTGTTATTAAAAAAGAATTGATGGAATCGGAATCGATTCAAAAACTGATAAAAGTATTGAATGATCCTGCATTCCGCAAGGAGATTGCCCACTTCTCGGGAAATGATTACCGTGACCTCGGTAAAATCATCACGGAGGTATGAGATGTTACATGTAAAAACGCCGGAAGAAGTTCTGGCTTTGATTGAAAGTGAATTTGCTGCGGTTGCTGAGACGGAACTGGTTTCCCTGCCTGCCGCAATGGGAAGAACCCTGGCAGAGGACATTTCTGCAACGGAATATGTTCCTGATTTTGACCGCTCTACCGTGGACGGCTATGCCGTCCGGGCCAGAGATACCTTCGGCTGTACCGATGCCATTCCCGCAATTCTTCCCTTGCAGGGCGAAGTCTTTATGGGTGAGGGCGCAGAATTTGCCCTGAATCCGGAAGAATGTGTGGCCGTTCCCACTGGCGGAGCGGTTCCCAAGGGTGCCGACAGTGTTGTGATGGTGGAATACACCGAAGATTATGGTGACGGCACCATCGGCATTTCCAAATCTGCAGCCCCCGGACAGAATATGATTTTCCGTGGAGATGACGTGTACCCCGGTAAGGTGATCCTGCAAAAAGGAAGAGTGTTGTCTTCTCAGGACATTGGTGCGATGGCTGCCATTGGCCGGGTGCAGGTCCCCGTTGTGAAAAAACTGACTGTTGGTGTGATTTCCACCGGTGATGAACTGGTTCCGCCGGAGGTTACTCCCGGTCCCGGTCAGGTCCGGGATGTAAACAGTCCTATGCTGGAAGCCATGCTGGGTGCCTTCGGTGTAAATGTCATCAATTATGGAATCGTCATTGACAATGAAACTCTGCTTTCTGAAAAGGTACATAAGGCTGTGGCGGAATGTGATGCCGTGCTGCTGTCCGGCGGCAGCAGCGTAGGTGTCAAGGATGCCGCCTGCCGGATCATCGAATCTATGGGCAGCCTGCTGCTCCATGGTATTGCGATCAAACCCGGCAAGCCCACCATTCTGGGCAAGGCAGGCGCAAAGCCCCTGGTTGGCCTGCCTGGACATCCCGTGGCAGCTTACTTTATTACCAAACTGTTTGTTCTGCCTCTGCTGGGCAAACTGATGGGCAGAAAACAGGTAGCGTACACCACCACTGCAAAGGTTACCGAAAGCATCGGTGCGAACCATGGCCGCGCCCAGTACCAGTGCTGCCGCCTGGAACGGAAAGACGGAGCACTGTATGCGCATCCAATCCGGGGCAAGTCCGGTCTGATTACCACACTGGCCGGTGCGGATGGCTATTTCTGCATCGACCGGGACTGCGAGGGACTGCCTAAGTTTGCAGAGATTCAAGTGACTATTTCTCAAGGAGATTAAACCATATGGGATTTGAATATTTGACCAACATTCCTCTCGCAAAGGCAAGAGAGGATTATCTGAATTTACTGTGCAGCCATGGCTATGGCGCCAAGACGGAAGTGATCCCTGTTTGGGATGCCTGCGGCCGTGTCACCGCCCATGCAGTCTATGCTCACATCTGTGCGCCCCATTATGCTGCCAGTGCCATGGACGGTGTGGCAGTCAATGCAAAGGATACCTTCGGAGCCACGGAGACCACTCCGATTACTTTGAATCCCGGTCAGTTTATCGTGCTGGATACCGGCGATCCTATCCCTGAAAACTGTGATGCTGTCATCATGGTGGAAGACATCGTAAAGAACGAGGATGGCACCATTACCATCCATGCCGCTGCCGCGCCCTGGCAGCATATCCGCCAGATCGGTGAAGACATCTGTGCCGGAGAAATGATCCTGCCTTCCCATATGCAGGTATCTCCTTCTGCTATTGGTGCCATGATTGCCGGCGGTGTGCTGGAGGTAGAGGTCATCCGTAAGCCTGTGGTTGGTATTATTCCCACCGGTGATGAGATCATCCCTCCCTGTACCGATCCAAAACCCGGCGATATTCTGGAGTTCAATGGTTCCATCTTCTCTGCCATGGTGCGTCAGTGGGGGGCAGACGCTCAGGTGTACCCCATTGTTCCTGATAAGTTTGATCAGATCAAGGCTATGGTTGCCAAGGCGGCATCTGAATGCGATCTGGTGATTCTGAACGCCGGTTCTTCCGCAGGCCGGGAAGACTTCTCATCCCGTGTTATCCGGGAACTGGGTGAAGTGCTGTACCACGGCATTGCCATGAAGCCTGGTAAGCCTGCTATCCTGGGCTGTAAGGGGGATACTCCGATTCTGGGTGTTCCCGGTTATCCCGTTTCCGGCATCATCGTCATTGAACAGCTGCTGAAGCCTCTGATCGATCACTGGCTGAAGGTTCCCGCTGTCCAGAGTCAGTATGCCAAGGCCATTCTGACCCGCCCTGTTGTTTCCGGCCTGAAATACGAAGAGTTTGTCCGTGTCCGCATGGGTTATGTTGGCGACAAGCTGATGGCATCTCCCTTGAGCCGCGGCAGTGGTGTGGTTTCTTCCTTCATGAAGGCCGATGGCATTCTGGAAGTGCCTCAGGGTCTGGAGGGCTTTGAAGCAGGCAGCGAAGTGAATATCCGTCTGCTTTGTTCTGAAGAAAAACTGAAGAATACCGTTGTGGTCATCGGCAGCCATGACCCTCTGCTGGATGAACTGGGGGATATGCTCCATGTGGCTGACAACGATGTATACATGAGTTCTTCCCATGTTGGCTCCATGGGCGGTATTATGGCGATCCGCCGCGGCGAAGCCCATGCTGCCGGATGTCATCTGCTGGATACCGCTACCGGAAGCTATAACCTGTCTTTCATCCGCAAATATTTCCCCAAGGGCGGCGTAAAGCTGATCCGCTGTGTGGGCCGCCAGCAGGGAATGATGGTTGCCAAGGGCAATCCTCTGAATATTCAGAAATTCTCTGACATTGCCAGGGTCGGTGTGCGCTATGTGAATCGGCAGAAGGGTTCCGGTACACGGATTCTTACCGATTACCTGTGCAAGCAGGAAAAACTGGATGTGGATGCGATCTATGGTTATGATCGGGAAGAGCTGACCCACACCTCAGTAGCGGTTCAGATCGTCAGCGGCAGCGCAGATGCCGGTATGGGCATCTATTCCGCAGCCAAACTTTATGATCTGGACTTCATTCCCATCTGCATTGAGGAGTATGATCTGATTGTTCCGGACCATGCCTGGGATACCCCTCAGGTGCAGCAGATGATCTCTGTTCTGAAGAGTGAGAAATTCAAGAACAAGATTTTGGCGCTGGGTGGCTACACCGTAGAAAACCCTGGCGAGATTATCCAGTTGGATTGATATGAGGCAGTTTGATGCAATCGTCATCGGCGGCGGAATCCTGGGCTGCATGACAGCCCGGAATCTGCGCCGATGGAATATCTCGACTTTGCTTCTGGAAAAAGAAGAGGATATCTGCACGGGAATCACCCGTGCCAACTCTGCTATTGTCTATGCGGGTTATGATAATAAACCCGGAAGTCTGAAAGCGGAGCTGACCGTGCGTGGCAATGCCAACATGGCAAAGCTTTGTGACGAATTGGAAGTGCCTTTTTCCCGCTGCGGATCGCTGCTGGTGACCTATGATCCGAACTCTGTGGAAAAACTGCAGAGAAAACTGCATAATGGGATCCGAAACGGCGTTCCCGGTATTTGCCTGTTGTCCCGTGAGGAGGCAGAAGCCATGGAGCCCATGCTGAAAAAAGGTGTGGCGGCTGCACTGTATGCCCCCAGTACCGGCACGGTAAATCCCTGGCAGCTAGGTATTGCTGCCTGTGAAAATGCAGAGGCCAACGGTGCGGAGATTTTGCGCAATAGGGAAGTGCGGAACATCCGGGTCTATGAGGGTGGCTATCTGGTGGAAACGCAGAAGGAAGCGTTCCGGAGCACCATGGTTTTCAACTGTGCAGGGCTTTTCGCTGATAAAGTGCAGGAGCTCCTCTTTGCGCCATCGGTTCAGCTGGAACTGGATGCAGCGGAATATCTGGTATTTGACCGGACTGCGGAAAAGCCGGACCGTGTGATCTTTCATCAGGCACAAAGTTGTGGAAAGGGGATCACGGCGATTCCCTGTACAGAAGGAAATCTCTTGATCAGCGGTGTTCGCAAGCCAATGGATATCCCCTTTGCGACCTCCGTGGAGGGGCTGCAGGAACTTCATGCAGCTACAAAAGAACTGCTGCCGAATGTGGAACTGAATAAAGTGATCCGCTCCTTCGGTGCAGTGCGTCCGAATCCCCATCGTGCCAGTGGCGAGAGTCTGAATGACTACTGCATTGAAAATCCTGCCCCCGGTTTTTTCAGTCTCATCGGTATCAAAACCCCAGGACTGACCTGTGCAAATGAACTGGGACTGCTGTTGGCGAAAAAGGCGGCAGAATATATGGGGGCAGAGGAAAATAAGGAATTTAATCCCAAGCGGAAAGCCATTTCCGCAGTAGATAATGAAATCATCTGCCAGTGTGAGAAAATTACAAAGGCAGAAATTATAGAGGCCATTCGTCGTGGTGCCGCCACGTTTGATGGTGTTAAGCGCCGGCTGGGTTCCGGCATGGGCCGGTGCCAGGGAAGCCGCTGTACTTATGAAATTGAAAAGCTGCTGGAGGAATATCGCAATGGAACACTATGATATTCTGATCGTCGGCGGCGGTGCAGCAGGAATTGCTGCAGCAAAGGCATGTATCGGTGCGAAAGTTCTGCTGGCAGACAGAAGGCCTGAACTGGGTGGTGTACTGCTGCAGTGCACCCACCGTGGCTTTGGAAAGAATAAAACCGGAAGCGAATATGCAGCCAAATTGATACGGGTATTCCCGGAAACAGTCACCTTGGCACTGAATACGACCGTTTTATCTGTTTCTGAGAACAATACGGCAATGCTTTCCGGTAAGGCGTTTGGGCGAAAAGAAATATCCTTTTCTCAGCTGATTCTTGCTGCGGGATGCAGGGAAATTCCGGCGGGTGCTCTGCCAATTGCGGGAACCAGACCAAAAGGTATTTTTACAGCAGGCCAAATGCAGGAACGGATGAATCTCCATGGTTTTATGCCGGAAGGCCCGGTGGTGATTCTTGGCAGCGGAGATTTGGGCCTGATTATGGCAAAGCAGTTGGCGCAGGCAGGGCTGTCTGTGACCATGGTGGAGAAAGGGCGTTACTGTGGAGGAATGATCCGGAACCAGCGTTGTCTGGAGGAATTTCCCATACGTCTTATTTGCGCTGATACCATTGCGCGAATCCACGGGGAGAAAAACATTTGCGGCTGCACAACAGAAAACGGAGAATATCTTCCCTGCAAGACACTTCTGATTGCAGTGGGGCTGCGTCCGGAACGGGAACTGGTGGAAACTCTGGGACACCCGGATTGGCTCCACATTTGCGGTAACTGCAATACAGTGCATCCTATGGTAGAAATGGTCGTATTTGAAGGAGAACAGGCGGGAATTGCCGCCATGGAGAATTTGCGAGGTGCCTTATGATCGATAAATTTGGCCGGGATATTACCTATCTGCGGATCTCTCTTACGGATAAATGCAATCTGCGCTGCCGCTACTGCATGCCCGAAGAGGGTGTGTGCAAACGCTCCCATCATGAGATGATGAATGAGGATGAAGTGGTGGCGGCGGTCGAGGTGGCAGCATCTCTGGGTATCCGCAAGATTCGCCTTACCGGCGGTGAGCCTCTGGTAAAACGAAATATCGTATCGATCTGCCGGAGGGTAGCTGCAGTGGAAGGCATCAAAGAAGTCTGCCTTACCACGAATGGCATCCTGCTGCCGCAATTGGCCAGACAACTGAGGGAGGCCGGTGTCAATAGACTGAATTTGAGCCTTGACACGCTGAATCCGGAGAAGTATGCTTATATCACCAGAATTGGTCAGCTGGAGCACTTTCAGACTGGTCTGAAAACTGCTTTGGAAGCTGGGTTCGACAAGGTTAAGATCAATGCCGTGCTGATCGGCGGCTTCAATGATGACGAGATTGAAACACTGGCAAATCTGACCATGGAATATCCTGTGGATATGCGTTTCATTGAACTGATGCCCATTCAGGATCATGATGAATTTGGCGAAAGCGCCTATGTGCCTTATTCAAGAGTTTTGGAGAAACTTCCGGAAGCGGTGCCGGTATCCAAGGATGGCGGTGTGGCCAAGCTTTACCGGCTGCCGGGTGCAAAAGGCAATATCGGCCTGATCAGCCCCATCAGTGCTCATTTCTGCAGTGAGTGCAACCGACTGCGGCTGACTGCGGACGGTAAACTGAAGCCTTGTCTCCACAGCGCGGATGAGTATTCCATCAAGGGTCTGGATAAAGCCGGTATGCAAGCTGTTTTTGAGCAGGCTATCTGGAATAAGCCCGCCTGGCATGGCGATCTGGATGCGGTGAACCGTTCCAGGGCAGGACGAAACATGAACGAAATCGGAGGTTAAGTTATGAGTGACTTTACCCATTTTAATGAACAGGGCCGGGCAAAGATGGTGGATGTGGGTGAGAAGCCCGTCTCCCAGCGGGTTGCCGTGGCGGCAGGCCGGGTACTGGTGAATGAGAAAACCTTTGCACTGATTCAGTCCGGCGGCATGAAGAAGGGCGATGTGTTGACTGTTGCGCAGATTGCCGGTGTTATGGGTGCCAAGCGTACTCCGGATATTATCCCCATGTGCCACCCCATTGTGATGGATGGTATCAATCTGGAGCTTTCTCTGGACGAAGGCAGAAAGTCTGTAGAAATCAAAGCCACGGTTTCCTGTGATGGACGAACCGGTGTAGAAATGGAAGCGCTGACTGCGGTTTCCACAGCTGCACTGACAGTTTACGATATGTGCAAGGCTGTACAGAAGGACATGGTTATCACGGATATCCGTTTGCTGAGCAAAACCGGTGGCGTTCACGGTGATTATTTCAGGGAGGAATGAGATATGTATACTGCAGCTGTTATTACCATCAGCGATAAGGGCTACCGCGGCGAGCGCGTGGATACCAGCGGGCCCAATCTGGTGGAGATTCTGAAAGACAAAGGGTTTGATGTGACCTACACCTCCATCATTCCCGATGAAAGAGAAATGATCAAGGAAGAGTTGGTCAAATGTGCCGATGCGCTGGGCATTGCTCTGGTACTTACTACCGGCGGCACCGGCTTCTCTCCCCGGGATATTACTCCTGAGGCAGCAATGGATATCATAGAACGTCCTACCCCCGGTATTCCAGAAGCTATGCGGGCAGAGTCTATGCGGATCACGCCCAAGGGCTGCCTGAGCCGTTCTGTAGCGGGCATCCGTAAGCGCACCCTGATCATTACCCTTCCCGGCAGCAAGAAGGCTGCTCAGGAGAATATCCTGGCAGTCATCGATCCTGTATCTCACGGTTTGGATATGCTCTACAGCGAAGGCAGCGCTGACTGTGCAAAGTAATGCCATGAAGAATTTATTTTTGACTGGCCCCATTGGAAGCGGAAAGAGTACCAGCATTGCTGCTGCTTTGGGCGCGTATCTTCCGAAAGCCGGAGGATTTCTGACGATTCGGCAGCGGGATGATGCCGGACGGGCTGTTGCATACTGGATCAAGCGGCCCGATGGAAGCGACGGTCAGATCATCATTGATTATTCTGCCAAGCCCTACACGATGCATCTGGAAGTTTTCGAGGACCTTGGCGTGCGGATTCTGGAGGACGCAGCGCAGTTTGATTTTGTGATTTTGGATGAAATCGGCGGTTTTGAGTTGCTTTCAGATACATTTTTGGAGGCTCTGCAGAAACTTCTGCAAAGTGACATCCCATGTATTGGTGTCATGAAAGGGGAGGGACCCGCCAGCAAAATGATTCAAAAGCTGGGGTTGGGCGATGTCTATCTTCAGAGGGCAGAATCTCTGCGGCAGTGGATGTATCAGAATGCGGATACGCTGCTCTATACCTGCGGACAGTTTGATCCGGAAGGACTGCGTCTGGCACAGAAGTGGGTCAATATTCATATAAGTTTGTGATATGATACGACAGGCGGATGATTTCTGCCTGTCGTATTTGTTATTTGAAACCAAATAGTAGAAAAAGAAAAGTCGAAAAATAGTTGAAGTTGTATAATTCGTGTGCTATAATGCATTCCATAAGTGACTGCCCATGCAAAGCAACGGGGTACAATTCAATATTTTGAAAAGCGGTGGACGAGCCTCTTTCCAAAACCAAGTGCAAGCACAGGATAACTGTGCCCTTTTGGTGACTTTGGAACGGGCCGGCCACTTTTTATTTTCAAAATGTGGAGGAAGAAATATGAAGAAGATCATCTCTCTGCTGTTGGTCCTGGCGATGGTAATGTGCCTGGCTGCCTGCGGCACAAAGCAGGAAACTCCTGCTGCAACTGCGGCTCCTGTGGTGGAAGCTCCTGCAGAAACCGCAGCTCCCGAAACTGAGGCTGCTACCGAGGCTTCTGAATGGCCCAAGACCATTGTGGACGTTGTAGGTAACGAAATTACCCTGGAAGCTCCTGCTGCCAGACTGGTCGGCACCCATAACCCCACCATGAACATGGCTGTCATCCTTGGCGGCGGCGGTAAGTACATCGCAGGCTTCGGCAACAAGGAAATGGCAGACGTTCTGTATTCCTATGTGTATCCGGAGCTGCAGAATGATGTCATCCAGATCGGTAAGGGCAAGAATGTCAACTACGAAACCGTTCTGACCACCGATGCAGACCTGGCTATTCTGCCTCAGCGCTTTGCCTATATGGTGGAAGAGTTCAACGCTGTCGGTATCCCCGCCATTGTGATTCTGACTTCCAAGGAAAGCTATGACACCATCCGTAATGCACTGACTCTGGTGGGCCAGGTCACCGGCGAAGAAGACCGGGCTGCTCAGATCATTGCTTATTTCGACAGCGTTATCGAAAAGCTGAATGAGCGCACCGCTTCCGTTACCGAAAAGCCCTCTGTTATGTTCCTGGGCAGCTCCAATATGTACTCTGTGGCCCCCGGCGCTATGATCCAGTCCGATATTATGGAGACTGCCGGCGCTGTCAATGCGGTTACCGGTGTTGACGTTCAGGGCTCCTTCGCGGATGTCAGCGCAGAGGAGATCGTTGGCTGGAATCCCGACATTATCTGGGTCCCCAACTATGCAGACTATACCGTGGAAGACGTTCTGAATGCGCCTGAATTCCAGAGCATCACGGCTGTCCAGAACGGTGCTGTTTACACCTTCCCCTGCAATCTGGAACCCTGGGACTATCCCTCCACCAGTGCCTGTCTGGGTGCCGCCTGGGCCACCTGGAACCTGCATCCCGAACTGTATTCCTACGAGGAGCTGATGGCTGACATCAATGGCCTGTATGACCTGCTGTACGGTCAGACCTTCACCGCCGAGCAGATCGGCATTACCGAGTAACTTTTAAAGGAGCATTTTATGCCTTCTCAGAAATCGTACCGTTTGATCATTCTTTTCCTCACGGTGGCCCTTGTGGTGACCTCTGTGGTTGCGCTGTGTATCGGACGGTACTCTGTTAATCCGGCAGAAGCTTTTGGTGCTGTTGGAAGTTATCTGCATAAGGTTCTGGCAAAGACCGGTGAGAAGCCTACGGCTATGGAAAATGTTGTATTTGTTCTGAGAATCCCCCGAATCCTTGGAGCGATCCTTATTGGCGCGGCGCTGAGTCTGTCCGGTGCGGTGTATCAGAGTGTTTTCAAGAACCCACTGGTTTCTCCCGACATTCTGGGTGTTTCCTCCGGTGCCAGTGTGGGTGCTGCCACTGCAATCCTGCTGGGAGGCAGCCTGCTTTCCATGCAGATTTTGGCATTTATCATTGGCCTGGGTGCAGTTCTGCTGTCTACTGCGATTCCGAAACTGCTGAAAAATAACTCCAATCTGATGCTGGTGCTCTCCGGTACCATTGTCGGCGGCTTTATGTGCTCCATTCTGGGCGTGCTGAAATTCATCGCGGAAGAGGATACGGAGCTTTCTTCCATCATCTACTGGCAGATGGGCTCCGTTCAGTCTGTGAAGATGGATACCCTTGTGTATGTGGCACCTGTTTTTGTTGCCGGTGCGGTTATTCTGATTTTGCTGAGCTGGCAGCTGAATATTCTGTCCTTCGGTGAAAACGAGGCCAAAACTTTGGGTGTTAACCTAAAAATGCTCAGAGGCATCACCATTGTGATTTCCAGTATGCTCACCGCCTCTGCTGTCAGCATCAGCGGCACCATCGGCTGGATCGGTCTGATCATTCCGCATCTTGGCCGTTTGTGCGTGGGCTCTGACAACACCAAGATGATCCCCTGTGCCATGATGATGGGTGGCTTGTTCCTGTTGGTGATAGATACCATCGCCAGAACCGTTACCTCTCTGGAGGTGCCGCTGTCTATTCTGACGGGCCTCATCGGTGCTCCTATCTATGCCTGGCTTCTGTGGAAGCAGAAAGCGAGGGTGATATAATGGTACAGCTGACAGGCCACAACCTTTTCTATTCCTATACCCCGGACCGTATGATTCTGAAGAATATTTCATTCCGGTTCAAAAGCGGTGAGATCGTATCTATCCTGGGCCCCAATGGTGCGGGCAAAACCACGTTCTTAAATTGCCTTGCCAACCTGGTGCCTCTTGACAAAGGCGAGATTTTCATAGATGATAAGAACATCAAAAAGATCCTGCCCCGGGAAGTTGCCAAGGTCATCGGTTATGTGCCCCAGATCATCGTTCCCAGTTTTGATTTTTCCGTTCTGGAATATGTGGTTACCGGCTGTGCGCCCCATATGGGAACGTTGTCCCGTCCCAAGCAGGAGCATTATGACATTGCCATGGATGCCATCAAGCGCATGGGGATTGAAAAACTGACCAACCGTTCCTACAGCCAGATTTCCGGCGGCGAGCGGCAGCAGGTTTCCATTGCCCGGGCCCTTGCCCAGCGGCCTGCCTTTATCCTCATGGATGAACCTACGGCCCATCTGGATTACGGCAACCAGATCAAAGTTCTGAAAACTGTCCGCAGTTTGAAGGAAGAAGGCTACGGCGTTATTCTCACCACCCACAATCCTGACCATGCACTGCTGCTTCAGGACCAGGTGGCGATTCTGGACAAAGACGGTGTTCTGACCACAGGCCTCAGCACGGATGTGCTGAATGAGAAGGATCTGACGCAGCTTTACGAAACGGAACTGAAGCTGTTCTACGAAGAAACCCTGGGCAGAGATGTCTGTGCCGCACCCCAGTTTACGATTTGATCCACAGGAGGAGACCCCATGGAATTTTATCAGAAGGTACTGAAAGCAAAGAAAGAGAACAAGGTCTATGCAGTTGCGTCTGTTGTCCAGACGGAAGGCAATACACCGCGAAAAGCGGGTGCCAAAATGCTGGTTCTGGCCGATGGCACGACGCACGGCACTGTTGGCGGCGGCATTGTGGAAAAGCAGGCAATTGCTGATTGTCTTGTCGCCATGAAGTCCGGAAAAACCATGCTGAAAACCTATTCTGCGGTTTCTCAGGAAGTGGCGGACAGGGGCATGGTCTGCGGCAACAACATGACCATTTTCATTGAGCCCGGTGAGCAGCTGCCTTACCTGTACCTGTGCGGCTGCGGCCATGTGGCCCAGGCGGTGCTGCCTCTGGCAAAATCCATGGGATACTATGTGGTAGCCATCGATGCCCGGGATATTTCCGGCTATGAAGAGGCGCTGGCCCCGGCGGATGAACTGCACATCCTGGAGAGCTTTGATAAAATCGGGGAACTGGACTTTGTTCCCGGCTCGGCATTCATTGCCTGCTCCTTCTCTCATAAGACGGATGGCGATATTCTGAATGTGATTCTCAGCAAGGAACCTGCCTATGTAGGTATGCTGGGCGGCAAACCCAAGATCCGGGCGCTGTTCACCAAATTGAAGGAAAACGGCTATTCCGAGGAAATTCTGAAGCAGATCCATGCCCCTGTCGGTCTGGACATCGGCGGAGAAAAGCCTGCGGAAATTGCCGTATCCATCATGGCGGAAATCCTGGCAGCAAGATACGGCGGCTCCTGCCGTCCCATGCGGGACATCCTTCAGGATTCTATATTTCCCCTATAAACAGGAAAGACCACTGCTGACAAAGCAGTGGTCTTCTTTTAGACATCAAACCGATTATAGCTCTCGTAACAATCCAGACACAGCTTTCTGCCGCCTGCAATGCGGACCCAGTTGGCACCGGTTTTTTCTCCACAGCATTCACAATTGTAGCTGTCGAAAATTTTTGCAGGGGTGGGCAGAGGAATCCGGGTAGGCATTGCGTCGAAAAGCTGCTCACAGCTGCGATCAAAGTAATAACCCTGGGATTCTTCAGGGGTCATGTTCAGAGGCTTTGGCTTCAGTACCAGCCGGACAGATTCTCCTGTTGCTCGGTTGTAGAAGGAAAATGCCTGTTTGCCGGTCATGTGGAACAGCAGATTGCCTTTTCCGATGCTGCACCCCAGCATCACCTGGATAGCATCCACACCGCAGGCGTCATTTTCAGAAATGCACACGACCTGCTCGTTGTCAGAAAAGGAAATGTTCAGCAGCTTCATGGCATATTCTGCTGCGGCATATCCGATGCGCAGACCGCCGCAGCGGTGTCCGTGGAAATCCACACATTTTTCCCAGAGGTTCATATCAGTTCAACTCCGTTTCCACAACACATTCCTTTTTGACCCGGCTGACCAGATACTGCAGGGCATCCACAACTCTGGGGCGGATATCGCCGCCGATGAGGACATACATGATGTCGTCGCCCATCTGCAGCTTGCCATCGTTGAGCCATACCTTAACGTAATAAATGCCGTCCATTTTGTAGGTGTCGGCAATGACGGCGCTGACCTTTTCTTCGTCATAGGAGAAGATCATGCCGGTGACTTCTTTTGTATCTTCTGCACCATAGCGGACCTTGGCCTTGGCAGTCTGGCGAACGGTTCCGTTGTGGGTCAGATACATACCGCACAGCGGGGCGGATGCATGGGCTTTGGCTTCTTTCAGCCAGGCATCAATGGAAGGGGTGGGTTTGGACATAATAGAACCTCCGATTTAGGATTTGTAACAACACCGGGCATCACAGGGACGTGACAGAAAACATATCACTTCGTGGGTGTCGTCGGCGGGCATTACCCGCTTAGCCTCCGGTTGAGAGAAACTGAATGAAATAACGGTGATAGATATGTTCCACATCGGCCTCTTCGCCGTCCATGTGAACTTTGATGCGTTTGGCAGCCCAGACACCCATACCCTTGGGTTTCAGTTCTGTCAGAGTTATGCGGCAGGAACCATAGGTAAAGCAGTTGCTGTTTTTTTCGGTCACATCCTCCTGCTCGCGGAAGAAGGCACGGGCCCGCTGAATGGAGACACTCCAGGTTTCTTCTTTTATCATAATCATCACCTCCTCACTATCATACAGCAAATTGCAGCAAAAAGAAAGATGAAAAACTATTGAAATTGACTTTTTGTTATGCTATACTTGCTTGGTAAACGAATCCCCCCTGTGGGGTGCACAGCGTTTTGAGAAGTTGGTGGACGAGCCTCTTTCCAAAAGCACTTTGGGTTACGCAGTAACTGCGCCCTTTTTGCTTGGGATGGGTTCGTCATTTTTATTATCTGAAAATATGGAGGAACAAAAATGAAGAAGATCGTATCCCTGCTGCTGGTGCTGGTCATGGTACTGGGTCTGGTGGCCTGCGGTGCATCCAAGCCCGCTGAGACCCAGACCCCCGCTACGGAGGCTCCAGTTGTTACCGAGGCCCCGGTAGTTGCAACCGAAGCACCTGAGACTGAGGCTGCTCTGGTGGTTGACACCTGCATCCTGATGGAAGCAGATGACAACATGCTGAATACCTACTCTGTCATCGCTGTCAATCCCGAAGCTCCCTTCGTGGATGCTGATGGCAATGCAGTTGCTGATGTTGCTGTGAACACTGCCGGTGCTGACGCTTTCTATCAGTGGCTGGTTTCTCAGGAAGCTCTGGATATGGCAGGTAGCTATGGTGTTGCGGAATACGGCTCCAATCTGTTCTACGTCAAGGAAGATGCCCCTGTCTACACCGGTGAGATCGCTGCTGCTACCGAAGAGACCAAGGTCATCCGTCTGTCCACCACCACTTCCGTCAACGACTCCGGCCTGCTGGCTAAGCTGATTCCTGCGTTCGAGGCTAAGTATGGCTACACCGTGGAGGTTTACTCTGCCGGTACCGGCAAGTCCATCAACAATGCAAAGATGGGCAATGCTGATCTGATCCTGGTCCACTCCAAGAGCCAGGAAGAGGCCTTCATCGAGGCCGGTTTTGCCCGCGTGGTTGAAGGCTTCGAGAAGGAGCGGGTTTCCTTCCTGTACAACTTCTACGTCCTGTGCGGTCCTTCTGCTGACCCCGCTGGTGCTGCTGCCGCTGCCTCTGTTAAGGACGCTTTCGCAGCTATCGCTGCCGGCGAATTCACCTTCGTATCCCGTGGCGATGCTTCCGGTACCCACACTAAGGAAATTTCTCTGTGGCCTGCTGACCTGGGCATCACTGCTGAGGCTGATTCTTTTGCAAACTACACCAAGTGGTACATCTCTGCCAACACCGGTATGGGCGCATGCCTGGTCATGGCTGAGGAGATGGGGGCCTATATTCTGACCGATAAGGCTACCTTCCTGACCTTCGTTGCCAACGACGGTGTCATGTAAGCGGCGAGCCGCCGCGGACAATGTGTAACTTAGCCGGGCAGGAATCGATGCCCCTATTGAGTACCACTCGGTTTGTTTCTGTATAGCAAATTTGTGCGGTACACATTGCTTTTCCAAATGAAATACGTTAAAATGAATCCCGTGGGAGTACCCCTCCCACGGGACTTTTTTCAATCAAACCGGAAAGGAGCGAATATATGAAAACATCTGTGATGAAGGCAATTGCATTGATCCTGTCTGCGAATCCGGAATTGCTGGATATATTAAGTGTCACGGCGGAAATGAGTATTCAGAGTTCTGTTTTTGCCTTACTGATTGGTTTGCCCATTGGTATTTGGCTGGGAGCCTGTAAATTTCCTGGGCGGAATATTTTGCTGGTTGCCAACCGAACCCTGATGGGTATGCCTCCTGTAGTTTGCGGTCTGTTGTTCTATATGCTGTTTTCCGGTGTGGGTCCCTTCCGGCATCTGAAGCTGCTGTTTACTGTGAAAATTATGATCATGGCTCAGATCGTGCTGATTACGCCCATTGTGATTGGTAATATGGAAACCTATGTTTCCGGTGTGGCACCTGCCGTTCGGGAAACGGCAAAAGGCCTTGGCCTAAGGGGCGTCAAGACTTTTTGGCTGCTATGTAATGAATGCGTATATCCGATCATTTCTGCCTATTTAATGGCATTCTCCCGCTCTATTGCAGAGGTGGGGGCTGTGTCTATGGTTGGTGGTGCCATTGCATGGAAGACCAATGTTATGACCACTGCCATTATGCAGCACACGAATCGGGGTAACTTCACGCTGGGTGTAGCACTGGGTATCATTCTGCTGACGCTTTCTCTGATCGTCAATATCATCATCTCTCTGCTGCAAAGGAGGTTGAGCCGGTGAAACTATCTGCCTTTTCCAAAACCTATGAGGGAAGATGTGTGCTGGACTTTCCCGGAATGGAATTGCAGCCGGGAAAGATCTATGCCGTGATCGGTGCCAACGGCAGCGGGAAATCTACCTTTGCGAAGATCCTTTCGGGAATCTTAAATCCGGATAAAAAGGGGAAGCCCCTTTCCACCGGCACCATTGGCTACATGCCCCAGAAAAACTATGCTTACAGGATGAGCACAAGAAAAAACATTCTCCTGAACGGCAAGGATGAGGCCCGTGCAGTCAGGATGATGGATGCGATTCAGATTCGTCATCTGGAAAACAAGCGGGCAGACAAGCTTTCCGGCGGAGAAACGGCCCGTATGGCATTGGTGCGTTTGATGATGAAGTCCTATGATCTGGTGCTTCTGGATGAGCCCACGGCAGCCATGGACATGGAGACAACACTTTTATCCGAAAAACTGATCGTGGATTATGTACGGGAAACCGGCTGTGCCCTGATTCTGGTGACCCACAGTCTCCAGCAGGCACGAAGAATTGCAGATGAAGTGTGGTATTTTCATAAAGGCGCATTGTTGGAAACCGGTTCCAGGGAGAAAGTGCTTGATACCCCAGAAAGGGCAGAAACCAGGCAGTTCCTGGAATTTTACGGTGTGTAAGAGAGGTGTCCTATGTTAAAGAAACTCTACATTGAACCCACTACCAAATGTAATTTAAACTGCAAAATGTGCTTTCGGCATACCTGGTTTGACGAGCCTGTCTGCGACATGTCTCTGGAAGAATACCGGCATGTGCTGGCAACGATGCCCGGGTCTGTAGAAACCATTTTCTTCGGTGGCATGGGCGAACCCCTGTTCCATAAGGATATTCTGGAAATGATCCGTTTGGCGGCAGAAACCGGTGCAGAGGTGGAATTGCTGACCAACGGCACGCTGCTGAATGAAAAGATGATTTACGGTATTCTGGAAGCGGGGCTTAGCCGGCTGTGGATCTCCATTGATGATCTGGAAACAGATTCTTCCATCAATGCGGCAAACAGTGCAGGCGGCGATCATTCGGGACATAACCATTCTGGCCTTGTGTTGAGCAATATCCGTTTGCTGAACAAGATTCGCCAGAAGTCTTTAAGCAGCATTTCTCTGGGAATCACGTTTGTGGCAATGAAGAGCAATGTCCATCAGTTAGCAAAACTTCCGTTCTTCGTTGCCCAGCATTTGGTGGATGAGGTTAACGTTTCCAATATTTCTCCTACCGACGAAGCCTCCCAGAATGAACTGCTGTATACAGGCCTCGTGAATATGTACACTGGACCCGGAAAGGGAAGTGTGCTGCCCACTGTGCGGCTGCCTTTCTTTGATATGAATATTCCGGAAGCTGCCGACGGAATCCGCAGCCTCATGCGCAAGCAGAATTTTAACCTTTATTTTAATGACCAGCCGGTGCTCCGGAAGACCGGTTACTGCAAATTCGTCAGGGAAGGCATGACCTTTGTTCGCTCTGACGGCAAGGTATGTCCCTGTATGGCGCTGCTGCATAACGGCTATACCTACACGCACAATGTCCGCCGGAAGATCACCCATTGTTCCTTCGGCAATATCAAGGACCAGCCCCTGGCAGAGGTATGGAACAGTAGGGAATATAAGACCTTCCGCAGAAAGTTTGATGAATTTGATTTTGCTTCCTGTCTCTACTGCGGTCACTGTGAACTGTTTGAAGAGAATCAGGAGGATTGCATCGGCAATACCCACCCCGCCTGCGGCGGCTGCCTCTGGGCAGAAGGTGTGCTGAGCTGCCCATAACAGAAATTGACCACGGCAGTCTAAATAAAGGCTGCCGTGGTTTTGCCGGATAAAAAAATCTTGTAACCATTGACAAAACATGGTATAATACTCTGTAGAGAATTTTTAACAGAAGGTGTGTTTTCTATGACCAAAATTGATAATTACACATGTAAAGTAGATAATTTGTCATAATCGCCTTTTATTGAATATAATGTGTTGCAGAAGCATAGAGAAAAATGACCCCTTAAAGTTTGACGTTTGCGTTAGTTGATGGATGAATTGAAACTTTTGAACAAAAAAACAAAACTCTATTATTTGTCTATTTTGATACAGCATATGTGTGCGTATTTTTGCTTTTACACCAATTTTACACCATATTTTTTGGATGAGCCTTGACATAGCAAAAAAGTAAGTGAATATTGTTTTGCAGAGCACTGGAAGGATTGTCTTTCCGGTGCTTTTCTTATACGGCGGTTTCTGTTCATCAGGGGCCGCTTTTATCATTTCAAGGAAGGAGGAAACGTCAATGAAATGTCTTTTGAAATTCAAATGGGTCAAGCTGTACCGGTGTCAGATCCCCGACCTTAGGGGTATTATGGGCTCTTATCTGAAGCTTGCGGCCCATGCGGCTTTCCGTAAAGGAAAACACCATTACTGCGGCTATGAGAACCCTGTGGAGCCCGGAATGTGGTCCGGCGGTGTTGTGGGTCTCAAAAGTATTTTGGGTGTTAAAAAGCGTCACCAGGCCCTTCTGATCATGAACCGGCTTCAGGCTCTCGGTTATATCAGTTATACCTTGGACAGCAAAACCAAGAAGCTGGCCTACCAGATCACCCATTGGGTTTTGGAGTGCAGTGGCAAAGAATGCATGGACGGCGTCCCTCATGCCACGGAAGGCTACGGATTCATTTGTATGCCCCGGGGTATTACGAAGAATTTACTGGACAATGGAATGACCTTTGATGATTCCGCTGCATGGCTGGATCTGTGGTGTCACACGGTCTATCAGGATTACGGTAATGCTTATTCTTTCCTTGCGCCAGCTGTGCAGTTTGGCAAGTATGGCTCCGTACTGACGCTGGAAACACTGGGCAAGCGTTGGGGCTGGGAAAAGACCAAGGTTTGGCGTTTCCTCCGCAAGCACCAGGATACTTTCCGGCTATACCGCCTACCCAGCTCCTTTGGCTGCGTGATCTTCAACTGTGATTATCCTTCCGGAGAGGAAATCTCCATGCCGGAGGAGGAAAACGTAATATGTATTACGGAGCTTATACGTATTAGCGCCCGTAATACGCATACCGAAGGGTCTGAGAATCAGCGGATCAATCGCTTTGTTGCGTGGAAGAGCCGCCGTGTCATGATGAAACTGCGGGAGAAGTGCGCCCAAAATGAGTCTGGGCTGAATCTTCATTTTTCAAATGAGTCTGGCACAGCGCAAACTTCTCCGAACTCCGATGAGTGGCGCGTTGCAGATCCGGACCCCTATACGCGCGCGTATATTTCTTATGGTAGGAACTGTAAGTATGGTAGGAATTGTATGACTGCGCCGGAGTGTAAGTTAATAGGGGAAACGAAACTTGTTGAAAATGCGACCATAGGGGCACTATGCACATTTTTCGGGCTCTCCCCATTTTTAGATGATTCATAGGAGGAACAAGCATGGAAAAATCTTATTTTGGACATCAGATCGATGCTGCGCTGAAGGAAGCAGAGAAGCTGGTCAGAAAACTGAAGGAGGTACAGTCGGACTACGCAGATAGGCGTACAGACGATGCCTTGGAAAAAGCAACCAAAGTGGCCAAGATAGCGGAGAGTACAGCACTTATGACAAGGGCACTGCCTGCCTACACCGGTCATCCCAGCGCACAGGCGATGGTTCAGGAAGGGATAGAAGAGGTTGTCCCGGTGAAGATGGAGTTTACAGAGCAGGGCTGGTTTTGTCTTCGTATACCCATCTTGCTGCCCCGCAAGGAAAAGTCCAACCGCAGCTATATCCGTGGGTATCTGTATCCGACATTGGAAAAGTTCATGCAGGATAAGGGGAAGATTCGTTACCGAAACTGTGTTCTGATCTTTCGTCATGTTTATGATCGGAACCGTCCTGAACGGGAATATCGGGATCATGATAACATCGAACTGAACACGGTGGTGGATGTCATTGCCATGTTTTTGCTGGTGGATGATACCCCTTTGGAGTGTCGGCATTACTATTGCAGCGCAGCAGGAGATGAAGAACGGACCGAGGTTTACATCGTACCGAGAGATCAGTTTCCTGGCTGGCTGGAGCTTGAGAACAGCTTATAAATGATACGTCTTTTTGATTCCTCAAATCAGCCGAAAGAGTCGGAAATCGATACGAAAATCCGGCCGTTTTGACGTATAAATGAAAGACGTATGTTTTACAGAAGTAAAATCCGTTGCGCTGCAACAACTTTTCGTGCATTTGAAAACCAAAGATTCAGGCCAGGGGGCGAGTTTCTGTGCCTGAATTCAATCGATCACAAACAGGAGGTAAAAATGATCACAATCAGACCGGGCAGTCATGTCCACACACTGCTCACCATTCTTCCCTTCGTTGGGGAATTTCCCATGCGCTCACTCCATCTTCTTGGCTCTGAGCGTTCCTACAAGGATCTGATCCGAAAGCTGAATCAGCCTCAGGAGTTTCGTTTCCCGGATAATAATGACCGCATCACCTGCCGGATGTTGACCGTATGCGGTAAGGGAAAACGGAAAACCATCCGCTTCTACAAGGGCGCGCTTCCTCTTCTGGAGCGGTTCGATGAATATGCGTACCAGTATTATCTGGATGCATTTGACGAGCACAATTTCTCCGGGAATGCCCGTCATGTGGAGCGGAACCATGCAGTGGCAGAGGTGGCAGTCATGTGCATGAAGGCAGGCATTGAATCCAGACCTTATGATCTGCCGGATGTGATGGAGGATTATATCCGAAACCTTCAGGTCAGCAACCCCAGTTTCTTCCTCTCCCGGGAACTGAAACAGGTCAATGATTACGAGTTGAACAAGATTCGTTTTACCCGACTTATCGGTTCTATTGTCTATCATGGCGGATGCTATGCCGTATACAATACCCGGGATGAGGGGATCAAGTGGCTGGATGAGGGAGAAAGCAAGATCAAATACCATCTGCACCAGATATTCACTCCGATGCTTGGGTATGATTTTCCTCTCCGGAATGCGGCGGTTTTCTTCGGTGCCAGCTTTGAAGCTGCCATGGAAACTCTGCAAACCATGGAGGAGACCTATCGGCGAAATAAAGCAATGAACCCGACATACTACAACATTTTCTTTGTTCCGCAGACTGAATTTGGTGTCAGGCTGCTCCGGGTTCTGACAGTTTACAATTGGGAGGAGCGGCTGCTGCAGGCATTGTTCGCTCCTGCAGACAGATCCTACAACAGGGGCAATTTCGCCTACGATGCTTACAAGGATGGCGTGTATTATCTGTCCTTCTTGTCCGGAGATATTTGGGCTCTCTTCCAGTTCCGTAATGCTGTGATGGATCGTCCGGGACAGTTTGTTGTGATCTGCTATCCTGAGCAGGCAGATGCCGTAAAACAATACATTGGCGATAAGGCACAGGTGCAGACAGTCGCCATGGAGCAGGTGGAAAAGTATCTGGGCATTGAAAAGAAGAACTTATTGGAATAACAGGAGAAAATCAATATGAAGCATGAAAAGACACCTTTTGAAAGGCAATTGGACGCTTGTCTCCGGTGGGCATCCAGCTTACAGAGCGATCTAAAGTACCTTCGGTATTTATATCAGAATCACCGGATCGAGGATGCCTACGGTTACACGCTTCATACAGTAAAGGGGATGGAGCAGCTGGGAATTCTGGTGCGGAGCTTACCGTCCTATACCCAAAAACCCTGTGCCAAGGAGGATGTGGCCCGGATGGTCCGGGATGCAGCAGAGGTAGAGATCGGTTTTACGGAAGATGAGTGGTTTTCCATGCGTTTTCCTGCTCTGCAGCCGGGGAATGAGTTAGAGTCGGATTTGGACATTCGAAGATATTTGGGTGCGCCTCTGAAGGAATTCTTTGCGACTGGAATCCGTCTGAAGTATGACAGCCATGTGCTGATATTCCGTCACATCTACGATGCTGATCGCCCGGACAGGGTGAACCGTGATCCACAGAGCATTGAGGTCAATGCGATTTACAAAATGCTGTCGCAATATGCAAGCACATCGGATTCTCCCTATGGATGTCCCAGTTATCATTGCAGTGCTGCTGGCGGCAAGAATCGGACGGAGATGTATCTTGTTCCTATGGGCGATTTTGGTCGTTGGCTCATCAAGGAAGCGATGTTCCCGGACGATGGTGTGAAAATATACGAGAGCATGGAGAAAGCTCAGGCAGCCAAAAGGAAGAAAGAACCCATCAGCCGGTGAGAATGTGTTGATTTTTTCATATTTTCCTCATATAATAATAGCAAGAGGAGGGATGGACATGGTATATTCCTTTGAAGAAATACAAAATAGAGTGCTTCCAATCATCCGTAAATACCGCATCCCTGCGATGTACCTGTTTGGGTCCTATGCCAGAGGGGATGCAACTGAGGAAAGCGATCTGGACTTTTTAGTGGATACTACGGGTACGGAGCTGACTTCACTGCTTCGACTTGGTGCGCTGTATTGCGATCTGGAAGAAGCCTTTGAGAAACAGATTGATTTGATTACAGTTCGGGCGATTATGCAGGATTCTTCCATGGAAAGCGATGCAGAATTCCGAAAGACAGTTATGAAAGAAAGGGTGAGGCTCGGTGATGTCGCCTGATTTGCAGCGGATCAAGCATATGCGAGATTACTGCGTTGAGATTCAGAAAACGATCCATCGTTACGGAGATTCTTTTGAGCAGTATATGTCAGATGCGGATTATCAGAGGTCTGTCAGCTTTTCGATTTTTCAGATTGGTGAACTAAGCGCGAACTTGTCTGCTGACTTCAAGAAAGCCACTGCTGACCGTATTCAGTGGGGTCCCATGAAGGCCATGCGAAATCTGGTCGTGCACAATTACGGGCATGTGGACCATTCTATCATCTGGGAGACAGCCTCCGTAGATATTCCTGTGCTGCTTCAGTTCTGCGAAGAGCAGCTGGCAAATGGATGAACGACCAAAAGTGAATAGCGAATGCAAATCCCGGGGCAGGAAGTGATTCCAGCTCCGGGATATTTAACGTTGCAGATATTTTTCTTGACTAAAGTACGCAAATATGCGTATAATATAGTCAAAGGATGGTGAAGCATATGGGACTGCGTGAAATGAGAAAGAATCGAAACTTAACACAGAAAGAACTTGCGCAAATGAGCGGCGTTAATTTCCGCTCCCTGCAGGATTATGAGCAGGGGCATAAAAAGCTCAGCTCTGCCAGTGGGGATATTCTGCTGCGGCTGAGTACCGTGCTGGGCTGTTCAGCTGAGGAGTTGATCCTGAATGAGTTTGGAGGAGCGTCCCTGCTGCCCCATAACGAGATGAGTATGACAGAAATTCAAGGACAGCGGTTTTACTGCGAGAAATACAAAACTGCCGGACGCTGGGTTTGCAGTGATTCGGCAGTAGCGACGATGTTTTATTACGGCGGAGAACAGTATATCTTGCCATTCCGGGCGATCTTTGAGGAAAAGCATTTGCCATGGCTGAAGGAAGCGGCCTCCATGCAGATGGAGGCCAAGATCGAAGATATCCGGTTCTCCCAGACTGAAATGGAAGGATGGTGACAATGCAGGAAAATATGTTTTATCTCATGCACCGGGATGACCCGGTGGGCATGGTGTCTATTGACCCAATAACCGGTGCTATGCTTCGTGTGTCCCAGAAGAAGGTGCAGGAGCTGCTGCCCTTGGGCGGTGCCATCGATCCCCAGATGCTGCGCAAATGGTGGCAGCGGCGGGCTGTCCCGGTAAGTCAGGGTAAGATACAACGGATTTTAGAGCAAATGGGTATTACCACCCCTCAGGAATATCTGGTAAAGAATCTGGGCCTGAGCTTGACAGACCACTACTGGATCAAGCCGCTGGATATGGATCTGGGGTGGGCAGACATCAACCTGTTTACCAACGACTTCCGGGATCCGGTGGGCGATATGCAGTTCGAGGATGGCGCGGAACCTATCGAGTTACCGGCCAATGCCTTTTCGCCTAGCTCCTCGGTACAGGGCGAGCTGCGGAAGAAATGGATCATTGCTGACGGCAGGCGGTGCTTGGTCAAGGGTAACCACGGCAGCCATTCTCAGGAAAGCCTGAACGAGGTGATGGCCACACTTCTCCACAGCAGGCAGGGCGCGCAGCCCTACGTTTCCTACAAACCCATGAAAATGGGCGAGAATTCCCAATTCTACTGTGTCTGTGAGAGCTTCACTTCTGACACAGTGGAGCTGATCCCTGCCATTGATGTGGTGGATTCTAAGAAAAAGAACAATGCAACCTCGCTCTATGACCACTTTATTCAAGTGTGCACAGAGCATGGACTGGATGAAAGCATTACCAGACCGTTTCTGGAATACCAGATCCTGACAGACTTCATCCTGACCAATACTGACCGGCACCTGAATAATTTCGGTGTGCTCCGGGATACCAACACACTGGAATTCATCGGTATGGCTCCTATCTTTGATTCCGGCAACTCCATGTTCTGGCAGAATCCCAGACTGCCGGAGTATGACGATCTGCTGGATATCCTGGTGAACAGCTTCCGGAAGAAGGAATTTGACCTGCTTCAGTATGTGAAGAATCCGTTCCTCGTTGACTTGGGCAAGCTGCCTATACAGGACGAGCTGTATGAGATATATGAGTCCGACCCTTTGATCCCCTGTGTTGACTCTGTAATACTGGGTTATAAACGGAAAATTGGCTTTATAGAAGCGATGCAGGCAAGTGTAGAATAGCAAACACTGTAATATGACGTGGAGTATTATCTATTTCGGGAAATAAGTAACAAAGATGGCAGTACTAAGTGTATGGTACTGCCATCTTTTTGTATTATAATTTATACTCGCAATGCTTTTTCTTCTTCCAGGTCCTCGGCGCTGATGGGAAGATCCTTGTAATAGTGGGTCATGTCATGCTCGTTGAATTCCCGCAGGACTCTGGCCGGATTGCCCACAGCAACGGAGTTGGCGGGGATATCATGCACCACCACACTGCCTGCGCCGATGACGGAGTTTTCTCCAATGGTCACGCCGGGGCAGATGGTAACATTGGCACCGATCCAGCAGTTGTCGCCGATATTGACCGGGGCAGTGTACATATACTCGCGCATATTGGGATTCAGAGGATGTCCAACAGTGGCGATGCTCACAGCAGGGCCAAACATGACCTTGGAGCCAATGTTGATCTTGCCGTCGTCCACAAAATTGCAGTTAAAGTTCACGTAGCACATATCCCCGAAGGTGATATTGTAGCCATAGCAACAGTAAAAGGGCGGCTCGATCCAGGCCTTGGTCTCCCGGCCAAAGAGCTTTGTCATAGCGGCAAAGCGACCGGGAATATCTGTTGGCAGAGAGTTGTTGAATTCAATCAGGTTCAGCTTGCAGGCAGTCCTATCCTCCGGCAGTCCTTCACAGTAGTCGGTAAAGAGCTTGCCGTTGTGGATCCGTTCACGCATTGTCATATAGAATTTCCTCCTTGCAGCTTGCAGAAGATTCTGGAAGCTGTTTCATTTTCTGGATATCGCGCAGCTGAATGTCGGGATGATGATACTTCCTGCGCCGGGCGATTTCGGCCTGACGGCTCATATAGACCGCTTCCACAGGGCACCAGTGGAAGCAGGTCAGGCAGGTGGCGCAGTCATCTCCGATCAGCGCCTTGCCGTCGATGATACGGATGTTGCCCATGGGGCACAGCCGGACGCAAGTTCCGCAGCCAATACAGCTATCGTCTGCTGTAATCCCACGGAAATTATTGGGATAGTCAACGGGGGTAAGCGGCAGCACCTCTTGGGAGGAATAATCGTAGACTTCCCGGTGAAGGATCGGTTGGGCGGCATTGCGGATACTGTGATCCTGAGCCTCCAAATAGGCCTGATCCGCAGCTTCTTCATTCAAAAAACTGTTGCCGGGCATAAAGATGTTCGCGGCGCAGGATAGGACCTGACCACGGGTACGTAGCAACTGATCCAGACGCTGGGGCGCTGCGCCCACGTGCCCTCTGCAGGTGGTAAAGCAGAAAATGTAAGGATCCTTATTGAATACCATTTTGCCGATGACTTCCCGGACGGGGTAGGGCATATTGCCGTAGTAGACCGGGAAAAGAAAGCCTACAGTTTCGGCTTCCACCAGGATCTTTCTGTGCTTTGCCAAAGCGGCAATCGGAACAATCTGGCAATCAGTGAATAATCCGGAGAGCTTTCTGGCGGTAGTCAGGCAGTTTCCGGTGGAGGAAAATACATAAAGGATCGATTTCACGATGGTTTCCCTCTGGCTTAGGCTTTTTGCGGCTTTTGAGGGGCATAGGTGTCGGTTCGGGGCAGCCATTTCAGGAAGGATTCCAGCTGCTTATCCCAAAAGCACCACTCATGACCGTACCCCGGGACCTGAGTCCAGAGGACGGTGGCACCGTTTTTTTTAAGCGTGTCACGGAATGCTTCGTTGGGCCGGAACAGGAAATCCTTCTCGCCGCAGGAAAGGTAGATGTCGGGCAGGGTGTCACCGCGTTCCCGGCAGGCCTTCAGAAGTGCGGTAAGATCTGCGTCGGCAATGCTCTGGCCGGTGTGGTCCTTGGGATCAATCACCACAGCTGCAGAGAATGCACCGATGGCACGATATTTCTGAGGCTCGCGCATTCCGTGAAGGAGCGCACCGTAGCCACCCATGGAAAGTCCTGCGATGTAGGTGTCTTCCGGCCTTTTGGAGACTGGGAACATATGCTGCACGAAATCCGGCAGCTCTCGGGAAAAGAAGTCCGCGAAGCGGTCCTCGCCATAGGCATTGACATAGCATTTGTTCTCCGCGGAGATCATAACCATGGCAATGCGGTGCTCGTCGGCGTAAAGTTGGGCGTTGCTGTAGGCAGTCCAGTCGGTGTGGTTTCCGCCGTAGCCATGAAGCAGATACAGTATGGGGTAATTTCCTCTGCCGGCATAGGTCAAATTGGTGAGGCCGGTTTTTCCGGGAGGACCTCCGGCGGCGTCCATGGCTTCGCCCTGGGTGATGCTGGGAATGATGACGGTCATCTCGACGGAGCGCATCAGGGTATGGGAAGTGAAATTTACAGTAAAGCGGGCCATTTGGATTCTCCTTTACTTGCGGATCTGATAGGATTTTCCGGTTTCGGGGTCAAGGGCAAACTGGCTGATGAATTCCCATGTCAGCTCCGTTAATGCACGGGAGGGCCAGTGGGGGGAATTTGCCAGAGCGATCATGCGGAAGTAAACTTCACCGTCGGATGCGACACTGTCACCCAGATAATGCTCCCGGCTTTCCCGGATGATGACATCAGTCTTTTCGAAAGGAAAGCCGATTTTTTCTTCTGTGATATTGCAGGGAACGTGAGAACGAACCATTTCCTCAGAGATGGGCATACAGCCATTGGCAATGCGCCAGTTATTGACGGACTGGATCTTATTTCTACCGGACAGATCAATTCGATCCTGTGGCTCCGGCTGGGATTCTTTTTCGGTGCGTTTTTTCTCTTCTTCAGAAAGATGCGCTACCCACTGGTTGATGGGCTCGTCCTGCGTGACCGGGAGCAGCCCCAGGACCTCCCGCTCGCCCATACAGATGCAGGCAGGAACCTTGAATTCCGAGGCTCTGACCACCATTTCCGGGGTGATGTTTTCTCCGGGCCAAAGCTTACTTGCCTGAACATGGGGAGCGGCGGGTCCATTGGCGAACAGCATACCGCCGGAGCCGACAGCAGCAAATCGCTCCGGCCAGCGCATGGCATGGCGACTGGTCATAAAGCCGCCCAGGGAGTAGCCCACCATGTAGACCCGACTCCAGTCTACGGGATAATGTTCCCGGGCATAGGCAAAGAGCTTGTCGATATTTTCCGGGGTTTCGTCCTCTGGGATGATCACGATCAGCTCCTCCCGGGCGGCGATGTGGGTATAGCCGTAGGATTCGGCAAGATAAATGGGATTGCCGGAGCCGTGCATCACAAACAGCAGGGGATAGGTTCTGTCGTTGTCCGGATTCTCTGCATAACTGACCGGAAGATAGGAGGCCCACTTGGTGCATTCCTCCTGGGTGTCGTGCAGCTCCTTGACAAGGCCCAGGTTCTGCCAGTACGCCAGCACCTCCGGGCAGTCCTCTTGGCGGTATTTTCCGAAGACCGCCTGGTTTTCCAGAATGCCGGCGAAGCTTTCGCTGTCGCCATAGGCCTGGACATCGAAGTCCGGGGTGGACATCATTTTCATCAGATTCATCAGGGGATGTTCCATTGTTTTGACCTCCTTTAATTTTGCGCCAGCCAGAAAGCAACTGCCTTTTCCAGCCAGTCTTCACAAACAGTCCCGGTGCCAAGGCCAACGCCATGGTCGATGCCGGAATATTCTTCAAATTGTACAGCTATACCCGCTTCCTTTAGGGCAGCAGCCAGCATCCGGCTGTTTTCCGGGGAAACGGTGGCATCGGCATCACCGCACCAAAGAAAGGTGGGAGGGTAAGATGGCGTCACCTGCTGTTCGATGCTCGCCATATGTAACATTTTCGATGTGGGATCTTTACCCAGCAGATGATCCCGGGTCCCTTCGTGGGTCAGGCTGCCCATTGTTACCACGGGATAGATCAGAACCATTGCCCCGGGCTTGGGCAGGCAGTATTTGGGATAGCCCATGATTTCTGTACCGAAGCTGGCAGCAAGATGCCCGCCTGCGGAGGAACCCCATACGGAGTAGTTCTCCATATCCAGATTCCACACCTCTGCTTTCTCATGAGCCTCCCGGACTGCCCGGGCCAGATCATTCTGGGGTGCAGGATAAAGGGCTTTTTCCCGGACATGGTAGTAAAGTACCAGTGCATGGATTCCCATCCGGTTTAGCTTTTTTGCAAAAGGTTCACCCTCCACATAGCTGCAAACCATGCCGTAGGCACCGCCGGGACAGATAATGGCGGTTGGGTGTTTTTTGCCGTCTTCCACCAGATAAGGGACGAGTTCATAGTCATTGGTATGGTAAAAATCCCGGGCCACATCGTTGTTTTTCAGAATTTCACACATCCGGTGATCCTGTTCGTTCACTGCTTAACAGCTCCTTCTTTTTTGCAGGGTGGTGGATATCTCAATTTTGATGGGCTGGCTGTCAGAAGTGGTGATCAGCTCGTGGAGCCGACGGACAGCCATCTGGCCCATATATTCCTTTGGTACATGGATGGTGGTGAGGGTAGGGTCGATATAGGTACAGATGGGCATATTGTCAAAGCCCACCACGGCGATATCCCGGGGGATCTGGTAACCTGCCTCTCGCAGAGCCCGAATGGTACCGGCGGCGATCAGATCGTTGTCGGCAAAATAGCAATTCGCCAGCGGTTCTCCACGCCCGATCAGCTCCTTCATATCCGCATAAGCCCCGTCCACAGAAGGGGTCAGCCGGTGTACGATGGAGCGTGAGGTGGACATTCCGTTTTTGCGGATGGCTTTATAGAATCCGTCTGCCCGTTCCTCGAAATTATTGATGGAATAGGAAGAATGAAGATACCCGGGTTGGGACATCCGTTTGCGGATCAGGTAATTCGTGGCGGTGTAGGCACCTTTGATGTTATTGATCAGGACGCTGTCCACATTGATCTCTTCAAAATAATTATCCAGCAGGACCAGCGGAATGTCAATGTTCAGAAAATGACTTAAATCCTGAGGCTGCATTTCCGTGCCCAACAGAAGAATGCCCCGGCAGCCGCTATGCTTCCATGTGTTTAACTGGGCGGCGATATTGTCCCCGTCGTGGAGATACTGGATGCTCAGGTGGTAGGGCAGCCGCTGACATTCCGCATCCACACCGTCGGATAGCTGGGAAAAGAAAGGAGTATCAGCCACCACGGCACCGTGCTTTTTGTAAATGACGAAATATATGCTGCCGCTGGCCTGGGGCTGCTCCACCGGCTGAATTCGGGAAAAATCATATCCCAATGCTTCCGCCGCCTCAAGCACCTTGCGGCGTGTGGTGGTACTGACCCCCGGCTTGTGGTTCAGTGCCAGAGAAACGGCGGACTGGGATAGGCCCAGCTGCTTTGCTAGCTCCTTTGCGGTAATTGCCATGCTCTCACTCCTCGTGTAATGACTGTTTTAAATATAAATGATTTAGTAAATTTAGTCAAGAAATATCGAAAAACACTAAATTATTTATTTAAATTGAGCGAATTCGGATTTATAATGAGACCATCCAATAAATATCAGGAGGTTATCTCTATGAAACGGATCGTTTTAGGCTTTGCACCCACCAGACGGAGCATTTTCTCCGCGCCAGATGCCATCAAGTATCGCGGTCTGACTGCCGACCGGCTCAGAGAGCTGGATGTGGATTTTGTTGACATTGACGACATCAACCCCGAGGGCTTGCTCTATAATGAGGATGACCGGCTGAAGGTTCTTGAGAAGTTCAAGGCGGCCGGTGTGGACGGCCTGTTTCTGCCCCACTGCAACTTCGGCACGGAGTATGTCTGTGCCCGTCTTGCCAAGGATCTGAACGTCCCTGTTCTGCTGTGGGGACCTCTGGATGAGCGGCCGGAGCCCAACGGCATCCGCCTGCGGGATACCCAGTGCGGCTTATTTGCCACCGGCAAGGTCCTGCGACGCTTCGGTGTTCCCTTTACTTATCTGACCAACTGCCGCCTGAACGATCCTATTTTTGAGCGGGGTGTGAGAGATTTCCTGGCGGTCTGCCGGGTGGTGAAGACCTTCCGCAATATCCGTATTTTGCAGATCGGTCCCCGTCCTTTCGATTTCTGGTCTACCATGTGCAACGAGGGCGAGCTGCTGGAGCGGTTCAACGTCCAGCTTTCTCCCATTCCTCTGCCTGAGCTGACTGCGGAGGTTCGTCTGGCCATCCAGCAGGGTGAAGAGGTCAAGGCGACGATGGACTACTGCCGGGAGCATATGGATATTTGCGTTTCCGAGGAGCAGCTGCAGAATGTAGCCGGTCTGGCAGTAGCCATGGAGCGGCTTGTAAAAAAATACCATTGCAGCGCTGCTGCCATCCAGTGCTGGAACGCCCTGCAGGGTGAGCTTGGTATTATGCCCTGCGCTGCCAACGCACTGCTGAACGACAAGGGCATCCCTGTTGTCTGTGAGACTGACATCCACGGCGCCATTACCGCACTGATGGTGGAGGCCGCTGCCAACGACGGCACCCGCAGCTTCTTTGCTGACTGGACCATCCGTCATCCCAACATTGAAAATGGCGAGCTGCTGCAGCACTGCGGTCCCTGGCCTCTGTCCGTTGCCGGCTGCCGTCCCCAGATCACTTATCCGCTGGCTTTCGACTACCCCGGTGCCATTACTGCCGAAGCCAAGCACGGCGATCTGACACTGGCCCGCTTTGACGGTGACAACGGTGAATATTCTATGCTGCTGGGCAATGCCAAGGGCGTGGACGGACCCAAGGGCATGGGCACCTACCTCTGGGTGGAAGTGGACAATATCAAGCGTCTGGAAGCCAAGGTGGTGGAGGGCCCCTATATCCATCACTGCGTCGGCATCCACAAGGATGTTGTTCCTGTGCTGTATGAGTCCTGCAAGTATATCGGCGTGAAGCCTGACCTGTACGATCCCATTGAGGAAGACGTGAAGGCATACCTCAGAGGAGAATAATATGGAAATTTTGAAGTTGAAAAGAAAGGCCTGCGATATCCGCCGGGATGTGCTGGAGCTGATTTACCGCTCGGGAAGCGGGCATATAGGCGGAGACCTCAGTGAAGTGGAAGCGCTGGTTGCGCTGTATTATAAACATCTGAATTGCTCTGCGGAAAATCAGCAGGATCCCAACCGGGACCGTTTCATCCTTTCCAAGGGGCATAGTGTGGAGACTCTGTATTGTATTCTGGCAGACAGAGGCTATTTTGACCGGGAAGAGCTGATGCGTACTTTCAGCGCATACAAATCCCGTTATATCGGCCATCCCAATAACAAGATCCCCGGCATCGAGGTCAATTCCGGCTCCCTGGGCCATGGCCTTTCTGTGGCAGTGGGTATGGCAAAGGGTGCTAAGATGATGAATGCCCCGTTCCGGGTGTATACTGTCATCGGCGACGGAGAACTGGACGAGGGAAGCGTCTGGGAAGGCGTAATGGCAGGCAGCCATTACGCCTTGGATAACCTGACCGCCTTTGTGGACAGAAACCGACTGCAGCTTTCCGGGCCTACGGAGACAGTCATGGCGCAGGATTCCCAGGAGCAGCGCTGGCTATCCTTTGGCTGGAATGTGATCTCTGTCCCTGGCAACGATATGGAAGCAGTGGACGCAGCCATTACCGCTGCCAGGCAGGTAAAGGGAAAGCCTACTGTGATCATTCTCAATACCACAAAGGGCTGCGGCATTTCCTTTATGGAAAACAGAGCCGAGTGGCACCATAAGACCCCCACAGAAGAACAGTACCGTCTGGCACTGGAGGAATTGAAGCAAAAGAAGGAGGCACTGCAATGAATATCCCGAACCGACAGGTTATCTGCGATGTGCTGATGGAACTGGCAGAAACCGATAAAACCGTTGCGGTTCTCTGCTCCGATTCCCGTGGCTCAGGCTCCATGACGAATTTTGCCAATACCTATCCGGAGCAGTTTGTGGAGGTTGGTATTGCGGAGCAGTCTCTGGTCTCCATCGCGGCAGGCATGGCCTCCGTTGGAATGAAGCCTGTGGCGGTTTCTCCCGCTTGCTTTCTGTCCACCCGCTCCATGGAGCAGATCAAGGTGGACTGCGCCTACTCTCACAACAATGTATTTCTACTGGGCATCTCCGGCGGCGTCAGCTATGGCGCGCTGGGCATGACCCATCATTCCGGCACCGATATCGCTGACATCGCATCCATCCCCGGTATGCGTGTTTATCTGCCCTCTGACCGACACCAGACGGAGAAGCTGACCTGGGCATTGATGGCGGACAAGGATCCTGCCTATGTTCGTGTGGGACGAAATCCCGTGGAGGATGTTTACGAAGAGGGGAATGTTCCTTTTGAAATGGATAGAGCAACTACCTTGCGGGAGGGTAAGGACATGGCCATTATTGCCTGCGGTGAGATGGTGCTGTATGCAAAAAAAGCAGCGGAACGCCTGGCAGCTGAGGGCATCGAGGCTGCGGTTATCGATATGTACTGCGTCAAGCCTCTGGATAAGGAAGCCGTGCTGAAGGCGGCCCGGACCGGCCGGATCATTACGGTGGAGGAGCACGTTGCCATTGGTGGCATGGGTTCTATGGTCGCCCAGACTGTCGCGGCCAATGCTCCCTGCAAGGTTATCAATCTGACGCTCCCTGACGAGCCCGTCATCACCGGCAAATCCAAAGAGATATTCCACTACTACGGACTGGACGAGGAAGGAATTGTCCGTGCTGCAAAGGAATTGATGAAATGAAACAGTATGTTTTGGCAGTTGACCAGTCTACTCAGGGCACCAAGGCCCTGATCCTGGACGGCAGCGGAAAGGTCCTGTGCCGGGCCGACCGGCCTCACCGTCAGATCGTTTCGGAAAACGGATGGGTCTCCCATGATTTGGAAGAGATCTACGAAAATACCCTTCTGGTCGCTCGGGATGCGGTAGACCGCTCCGGCATTGCCCTGGAGGATATTGCCTGCGTGGGCATCAGCAATCAGCGGGAGACCACGGCAGCGTGGGATGAACGGACAGGGAAACCCATCTGCGATGCCATCGTCTGGCAGTGCAGCCGGGCAGAGGGGATCTGCCGCAGGGTCCAGGATGCGGGCTATGGCCCCATGATCCGGCAGCGTACAGGCATTCCGGCTTCGCCCTATTTTCCCGCGGCGAAAATGGCGTGGATATTGGAAAACATTCCCGCTGCCCGGGACGCGGAGCTGCGCTTTGGCACCATCGATGCCTGGCTTGTGTATAAGCTCACCGGAGAATACAAAACAGATTATTCCAATGCCTCCCGGACCCAGCTGTTCAACATTCTGGAAATGAAATGGGACGAGGAGCTGTGCGCTATTTTTGGCGTAAAGTCGGAGAACCTGCCCCAGGTGTGCGATTCGGATTCTATGTTTGGTATGACGGACCTGGGCGGACTTTTGCAGGAAAAGATACCTGTTCATGCGGTAATGGGAGACTCCCATGCGGCTCTGTTTGGTCAGGGCTGCACCGCAACCGGCATGGCAAAGGCCACCTACGGCACCGGCTCCTCTGTTATGATGAACGTTGGCCCGGCACCGGTGTTCAGTCAAAACGGATTGGCGACCAGCCTTGCCTGGAAGCACCGGGGGGAAACCAGCTACGTTCTGGAGGGGAATATCAATTATACCGGCGCGGTGATCAGCTGGCTGAAGGACGATGTGAAGCTGATCGAGTCCGCCGGAGAAACGGATAAGCTGGCACGGCAGGCAAATCCTGAGGATAGGACTTGTCTGGTGCCTGCGTTCAGCGGCCTGGGCGCGCCCTACTGGTGCAATGATGCCAGAGCGCTTCTGTGGGGAATGAGCCGGCTGACCGGAAAAGCAGAGATCGTCCGAGCGGCACTGGAGTGCATCGCGTTTCAGATCACGGATGTGATCCTGGCGATGGAACAGGATACCGGGAAGAAAATGGAAAGTCTGCGTGTGGATGGCGGACCGACAAAAAATAACTACCTGATGGAATTTCAGCAGGGTATATTGCAGCGTCAGGTGCATATTTCCCAAACGGAGGAGCTGTCTGCCTGCGGCGCGGGATATATGGCGGGTATCGCTGTGGGACTGTGGTCTGAAGATATTTTACAGATCGTTAGAAGATCAAGCGTTGTATCCACGATGACCCGGTCTCAGGCGGAAGAAAAGCGCGGCCTCTGGAAAGAAGCTGTGGATATGGTGCGAAAATAAGAAGGAGGACAGCATATGAAACAGTATAAAACCTTTGAACTGGTCTTTCACGGTGAGGTGCTGAAGGATGCCTGGGCGCAGGCAGATATTACTGCAGTCTTTACCTGTGGAGAGGATCAGGTGCGCGTAAAGGGCTTCTATGATGGCGAGGGTATCTACAAGGTACGCTTTTTGCCCAAGAAAACGGGTCTGTGGCACTGGGAGGTCGGCGGTGCGGTGAATGCTTCCGGCGAGGAGATGTGCGAAGCGGATGAAACCGCCCACGGCATGGTAAAGGTTGAGGGAACGCATTTTGTGTATGAGGACGGAAGCAAATATCTGCCCTTTGGTACCACCATCTATGCCATGACCCATCAGACGGATGAGATCATTGAGCAGACCTTTGCAACGCTGGCAGACGCGCCCTTTAACAAGGTCCGTATGTGCGTATTCCCCAAGCATTATGATCTGATCGAGGGAGAGCCTCCCGTTCATCCGTATCTGATGAATGCCGAGGGCAAACCCGATGTGCATAGGCCGAATCCCGAATTCTGGCATCGCTTTGAGGGCCATCTGGACTGTATGGAGGCACTGGGCATTGAGGTGGATCTGATTTTGTTCCATCCCTATGACTGCTGGGGCTACAGTTCCATGTCTCAGGCGGATAACCTGATCTACCTGGATACTGTGATCCGTAGACTGGCTGCCCGGCCCAACATCTGGTGGAGCCTTGCCAATGAATATGACCTGATGGTTGGCTGGGATCTGGAAAAGTGGTACGAGGTGGAGGAGTTTGTTGCCCGGAATGACCCTTACGGTCATCTTTTAAGCAATCATAACTGCACTGCCGCGTATGATTTTGCCCGTCCCAATGTGACCCATGCCTGCTTGCAGACCCGCTGGGTAGAAAATGCCGGCAGCTGGATCGAAGAGTACGGAAAGCCTGTGGTGTATGATGAGATCTGCTATGAGGGAAATCTGACCTTCATGTGGGGTAACATTTCCGGCTTGGAGCTGACTCACCGGTTCTGGACAATCTGCGCCTACGGTGCGTATGCTACCCATGGCGATACCTTTATGGATGAGAACGACATCATCTGGTGGGCCTGTGGCGGCAAGCTGAAGGGCGTCAGTGCATCACGGATCGGTTTTCTGAAGGACATTCTTTACAGTCTGCCGGGTGCCCTGGAGCCTATGCCTCAGAGAAGCATGGGAGATATCCTGAAGTTTACGCAGGAAGAGCTGGCACAGAAGATAAAAGAGTTCCCTGGTATGGGGGCGATGGCAAAGGGGTTGAAGCGTATGGAGCCCGGAATGCGTCATGTGCTGATCAACTCTGAGCTTACGGCCAGCGGCCACTGCGGTGAGGAGGCCTATCTGACATATCACGGAAGATTCTGCCCCTATCAGTCCAGAATGCGTCTGCCGGAGGATAAGACCTATCGTATCGAAGTGATCGATGTATGGAACATGACCCGTGAAATCGTTATGGAAGGGGCAAGCGGTGTAGTGAATGTACCGCTGCCCTCCCGGGAATACATGGCAGTTCTGGCAACAGTCGAGAAATAACAGCAAAACAGCCCCCATCCCAGACCGGGATGGGGGCTGCTTCGTATCATAGAGCAATCATGCCGGTGGATCGGTTTCGGAGCTTGTATCCGGCAGATACTTTCGGTAGATCCTTTCCATCAGGAGGCTGTTGACCCAGGCGTACAGTCCTGGGACCAGCAGGAAGCTCATGGCGGAGGCAGGGAGCGTCAGGATCACGCCGCCCAGCACTACTGCAAACAGCACCGCGAAGGATATGGAGGCGGGCAGATTGGCAAGGCAGATCACAAGGCTGTTTTTCAGAACAATTTTCAAGGGTGCCTCAAACCGGGCGATGTAAGAAAGAATGTAGTGGAGCCAGGCAATGAAAAACAGCAACAGAAATAAAAACACCAGGTAGATATTGGTCAGAGTCCGGTCGGTTTGGGACGCGGCATAAATTGCGGTGCCCACAGCACTGACGGCACAGCAGACAGCCGCAAACAGACAGAAAACGATGCTGCTCTGCCTGAAATTAGCGCGAAAGGACCGCCAGAAATCTTTCACAGGGGAGCCACTGTCCTCGCGCAAAACCTTGAGCACACAGTAATACAGTGCGCTTCCGGCCGCACCGGAGGTAACTATCGGTATAGAGAAAACAGACCACAGGACGCTTAGGATCATACAGTCAGCGATCTTGTTCATAAAGTGGAAGAATTTGCTGTCAATACTCATATCCATATCAATTCCTCATATATAGGTGATGACTTCTATTTTATCCCAAGGAAATAATGGTGACAATGGTCAATTCTTGAGGAATAAAATAGCAAATTTTTGATATATTTCACAGAGAATGTCAAATTCCGTTTCTTGACAACGTTAAATATCCTGCCATATAATGACAGTATCATCGGAGGGTGAATCATTCGTTTGAAATGATAACCGGATAAGATGCTGGCCTGAGACGGTCTGCGCTTATCCGGCTTTTTTGTTAAGGGGAGTATAGCTATGAAAAAAAGTCAGAATTTTACGGAAGGCGGACTGTTTCTGCCGCTGATTCGGTTTGCCATGCCTGCCCTTGCGGCCATGTTCCTGCAAACAATGTACGGCGCGGTGGATATGATGGTGGTGGGAAAGTTTGCCACAGCAGCGGATGCCTCTGCCATTTCCACCGGAAGCTGGGTCATGACGCTGATCACTTCCTTTGTCATGGGCATTGCCGTGGGCACCACGGTGCTGCTTGGTCGGCGCTTAGGTGAGGGCCGGCCTCAGGAGGCTGGGAAGATCATCGGTTCCAGTATATTCCTGTTTGGCGTCATGAGCATCGTGATCACCGCAGTTATGGTGGTTTTTGCTCCCCAAATCGCTGCGCTTATGCACACGCCTGCTGAGGCTCTGGATGCTACCATCACCTATATCCGCATCTGCGGTGCCGGTACTGCATTCATCGTTGCCTATAATGTACTGGGTAGTATTTTTCGTGGAATCGGTAATTCTACGATTCCTCTGATCACCGTTGCCATTGCCTGCGTGGTCAATATTGTAGGAGATCTGATCCTTGTAGCAGGATTTGGAATGGCCACAGCCGGTGCAGCTATCGCGACTGTATTTGCTCAGTTTTTGAGTGTGGTGCTGTCTCTGGTGCTTGTAGCCCGGCAGAAGCTTCCTTTTACCGTAACACGGAAGGATCTGCGGCCTGATACCACTCAGATCCGGGAGATCCTGCGGCTGGGTATTCCCGTTGCGCTCCAGGACTCGCTTGTGAATGTATCGTTTCTCGTGCTTACTGCCATTGTCAATTCTCTGGGTGTTGTAGTTTCCGCAGGTGTGGGCGTTGCGGAGAAGCTCTGCGGCTTTGTGTTGCTGGCCCCATCTGCCTTTAGTCAGACAATGACCTCCGTGGTGGCCCAGAATATGGGTGCCCAAAAACCTGAGCGGGCAAAAAAAGCATTGCTCTACGGTATCGCATCCTCCTTTGCGGTGGGGGCGGCGGCATCCTATGTCTCATTCTTCCACGGAGATATCCTGGCATCCATTTTCAGCAGTGACGCCGCGGTCATCGAGGCGGCTGCCCAGTATCTGAAGGCTTATGCCATCGATACGCTGCTGGTTTCGGTTATGTTCTGCATGGTAGGTTATTTTAATGGCTGCGGAGCGACGGCATTTGCCATGATCCAGGGTATTTTTGGTGCCTTCTGTGTCCGCATTCCCGTATCCTACTTTATGAGCCGGATGGTGCCGGTGAATCTTTTCCATATCGGACTGGCTACCCCGGCATCCAGTCTTGTCCAGACGGTTATGTGTGTGGTATACTATTGGTACCGAAACAGAAAACATAAGGATTTGGGGTGATGGTCCATGAAAAAGCAGGGAACCGTCAGTGTGTTCACACGGCTGTTCGCGCTGTTTATGCTGATGGTCGTTGTGATCTATATGATCGTTGCGGGGCTGTTTATGCAGTATGTCTCCCGTGAGCGCACCGTGGAAGAAAATACCCTTGCCAACCGGGTCGCCAGCAGCACCATGGTGATGGAGGAGGAGATCCGGGCTGTAGTGAATGTGCAGCTGCAGCTGCTGTCGGATTCCCGTGTGGCCCAGCTGGCTCTGGGTCTTTATCCGGACGATTACGAGCGGGGACAGCTGATCCTGGAGCTTATGACATTTATTGAAAGCACCCAAAGTATCAACAGCATTATTGAGGAAATCGTTATTTCTTTCCCCATGGAGCAAATCGAACTGAGCTCGGATACGGGCTATCAGAAAAAGGATTTCACGCAGACCGGTGCATACCATGCGCCCAAGAACAATGCCGATCATCTGATCCTCCATGATGGGCATTTGGAGCTGATTCTATCCAGCCCGCTGACTGTGGCATCAGCTGATGACTATGTTCCTGACTTTTTGATCCGGATCGTGCTTTCACAGGAGCATTTGCAAAACTTCATCGCGCAATTCTGTGGCACGGAGCATGAAAGCGCGTTCTGGGTGTACAGTGACAAGAATCACCACCAGCTCCCCTATTCTCATACACAGCGGGATGATCGGATCTTTGAGAGTTGGTCAGGTTCCGAGCGAAGCTGGGAGGAGCAACTGCTGACGGATACCATTCAAGTGGAGGATGGGGAATATTTTATTTCTTCCTCCCGGATATCCAACTATAATTTGACTCTGGTGACCTATCAGGATTCCAACGCCATAGCCTGGTCTGCTGGAAACACCCTGATGAATATGGCGGTGATCTTCCTTGCCATGGGCATCATGTTCCTGTTTCTGATCCTTTGGGCCAACAAAACCGTTACAAAGCCCCTGCGGATCATTGTGGAGGCTCTGGAGACAGTTCGCTCCGGCCATGAAACTGTCAGGCTCCATCACCAGAATAGGGATGAATTTGGCGTTATATATGAATCCTTCAACCACATGGTAGACCGCATCGAAGAACTGATCGAAAATGTTCGGGAAAAGGAGGCCCTTCGTCAGCGGGCGGAGATGATCCAGCTGCAATCCCAGATCAATCCTCATTTCCTGTACAACAGCTTTTACAATATCAAATTCCTGGCCCATAACGAAGAATACGAGCAGATCGAGACTCTGGTCACCGCGCTGGCAAAGTATTACCGCTTCCTGAATAAGGAAACGGATCAGGTCATTGACCTGGCCGGGGAAGTGGCGCATATGGAAAATTACATCGAGATCCAGCAGATGCGCTTTTCGGATATGATCAACGTGGAGACCCAAGAGCTTCCGCCGGAGTGGGCCTCCTACCGGGTGCCGAAGCTGATCCTTCAGCCTATTGTAGAAAACGCCTACAACTACGGACTGCGAAATACGGTGAAGGGCGGCTTGCTGCGGGTATCCTATCATCAGGAGGGAACACTTCTGTATATCGATATCGAAGACAACGGAGGGACCATGACGCAGGAGCGGGTGGCAGCCATATCGGATCAGATGAACACCTTCTCGGGAGATTCTCTGAACCATGCCCTGACCAATATACAGCGCAGGATGCGGCTGTTTTACGGAGAAAAGAGCGGCATTCTGCTTTCACCCAGCGAAAAACATGGATTACGTGTCCGTGTTGTCTTTGACGCGGAGATTCATCTGTAAACGTTTCCGTGAAAATGAATAGTTTCCTCCGGGGGTTAATGAGTTAAATTGGTCAATTTTGTGATATCAATATCAAGAATGGTTCATTGAATTTCATTCACAAAAAAGATAGAATTAGGTCAGAAAGTATAAACCGTATTTGATGGTGCCCTGGTTTTTGTGCAGAGTGCGCAGAAACAGAGGCCCATTATAATAAAAACAAGGAGGAAAAACAATGAAAAACCTGAAGAAGATCCTGAGTCTGCTGATGGCAATTGCGATGGTAGTCGGCATGCTGGCCGGCTGTGGCGGTTCTGACGATAAGGAACCCGCACAGAATCAGGATACCCCCGGCGACACCACTCCCATCGACATCACCGCGCCCTATGAAGAAACCGTCACCCTGACCTCTTTCTTCGAGATCTCCGCACCCATCCTGAACTTCTTTGACCCCTCCCAGTTGGAAGAGTACAAGATGATTCAGGATATGAAGGCCGCTACCAATGTTGAGATTGATTACCTGTGGTACGCTGCCGACACCGCTGAGGACGCAGAGACCAAGAAGAGCACCGCTATCGCCACCGGTGACATCCCCGACTTCATGGTCGTTTCCGATGTACAGCTGGCGCTGCTGGCAAAGACCGATTTGATCAACAAGGATCTGCAGGGCATTTGGGACACCTACGCTTCTGAGACTGTTAAGGAAATCACCACCGCTGAAGGCAATGCTCCCCTGGAGTCCGCTACCTTCGACGGCAAGCTGATCGCCATTCCTCTGGTTGACTCCTCCATCGACGCTTCCACTCTGATGTGGATCCGGCAGGATTGGCTGGACAACCTGGGTCTGGAGAGACCCACCACCATGGAAGAACTGTACAATGTTATGAAGGCCTTCTCCGAGAATGACCCCGACGGCGACAGCGCTGATGACACCATCGGTATCGCATTCCACAAGAACTTCCTGTCCGCTGGCCTGAGCGATGGCGTTGGTATCTTCAACGGCTTTGGCGCATATCCCACCATGTGGCTGGAGGACAGCAACGGCGGTCTGACCTACGGCGCGATCCAGCCCGAGGTTAAGGACGCTCTGGCATATCTGGCTAAGATGTATCAGGAAGGCCTGATCCAGGAGGATTTCTCCGCTAAGGATGACACCGGCGCTATCGAGGTCATCGCTGGCGACAACGCAGGCGTTCAGTTTGGCGCTCTGTGGAACGCTATCTGGCCCCTGAATATGTCTGCTGATCCCAACGCAAACTGGGTCGCTTGCCCCATCGCTGGTGTGGACGGCTCCGGCACCCCCGGCTTCTCCGCCCGTATCACCGGTTATGTTGTTATCAACTCCGAGTGTGAGCATCCCGAGGCTGTTCTGAAGATGCTGAACTTCTGGGCTTGGGCGATTCATGACTCCGATGAGGAAACCTATCAGAGCTACCTGGTCGACTACGATGGTTCCGGCTCCATGCAGATCCCTCAGCATCACTTCATGCTGAAGACCTGGTCTCCCACCAGAAACCTGGATGCCCATGTCCACATCTGCCAGGCCATTGAGAACGGCATGGATCCCTCCTACCTGAATGCGGAAGAAAAGGCAGCTTACTGGGATGGCATCGTTGCTTACACGGAAGGTGATATGTCTGAGTCCGGCGGCTGGAAAACCTTCGGTCCCGACGGCTCCGGCTGTGCTGCGCTGAAGGTCTACTATGACAACGAGCAGTACCTGATCAACAAGTTCACTGGTGCTCCCACCGAGACCATGGCTAAGAAGATGACCATTGTCGAGGATAAGGTCTACGAGTACTACACTAAGGTCATCATGGGTGTTGAGTCCCTGGATAACTTCGACGCATTCGTCGAAGAAGTGAACAATCTGGGTCTGGCTGACATCACCACCGAAGTCAACGAGTGGTACGCAAGCAAGTAAATGATCACTAACGGAGGGGTGGGGTGCCAAACACCCCACTCCTTTTTCAAAGCAAAGAAGGGAATTGCATGAAGAAAAATACACTTGTTAAGAATCTGCGCACAGAGTGGCCGCTGCATTTATTTCTGTTTCCCGCAGTCATTCTGCTGCTGATCTTCTCCTATTTCCCCATGGTCGGTATTCTGATCGCCTTCCAGGATTACGTTCCCTCCAAGGGCTGGGATCTGTTCTTTAAATCTGAATGGGTCGGTCTGGATAATTTCAAGTACATCATGGGCATGCCCGGTTTCTGGACGGCCATGCGGAACACCCTGGTCATCGCGATCCAGAAAATTGCTACGAGCATTTTTGTGCCTCTGGTCCTGGCACTGCTGCTGAACGAAGTGAAGAACACCATCTTCAAAAAATCCGTTCAGACGATCATCTATATTCCCTATTTCTTCTCATGGGTCATTTTGGGCGGAATCCTGATGGATATTCTCTCTCCCACCAACGGCATCGTGAACCAGCTCATTGAGCTTCTCGGAGGAGAACGGATCAATTTCCTTGCAAATCCTGACACCATACAGCCCACGTTTATTGTAACGAATGTCTGGAAGGAAGTGGGCTACAATACCGTTATCTTCCTGGCCGCGCTGACCAGCATTGATCCTGCCCTGTATGAAGCCGCCAGCGTGGACGGCGCGGGCTATTTTAAGCAGATGCTGCACATCACCCTGCCCAGCCTGCTGCCCATGATCCTGCTGGTTACAGTCCTTGGCATGGGCAACATCCTGAACGCAGGCTTCGACCAGGTCTTTAACCTGTATGGCCCCGTTGTTTACGAGACTGCGGATATCATCGATACCTTTGTTTACCGCATCGGTATGAACGATCTGCAGTACAGCGTCTCCACGGCTATCAATCTGTTTAAATCTGTGATCTCCATTATTCTGATCACCACCTCTTTCCATCTGGCAAAGAAATATGCCGGATACAAGATCTTCTAAGGAGGTAAGAAAATGCATATTAAGAAGTCTGCCTCCCGAAAGGTCTTTGAGGTTTTGAACTATACTTTCCTGACCCTGGTCATGGCAGTTTCCATATTCCCGCTGGTGCATATGTTTGCCCTGTCCTTCAGCTCCAACACTGCCGCAGCTGCGGGTTGGGTCACAATCTTCCCCGTGGACTTCTCTCTGGAGTCCTATAAGTACATTCTTGAGCAGCCTGAATTTTTCCGGGCTTTCGGAATCTCCGTGATCCGTGTTATTCTGGGCACCGTCATCAGCGTCAGCTTAACGATCCTGTGTGCTTACTCCATGAGCCAGCCTGATCATAAATTTCACGGCAGAAAATACTATGTGTGGATGTTTATGATCACCATGGTCTTTAACGGTGGTATGATCCCCACCTTCCTGATCATCAAGGCTGTGGGAATTTACGACACCATTTGGGCTCTGATCCTGCCTACCGCAGTCCAGACCTTCAACATCATCATGATGCTGAACTTCTTCCGTGGTCTGCCCCCTGCGCTGTCTGAATCCGCATTCATCGACGGCGCCAACCACTTCCAGGTTTTGTGGAAGATCTACCTGCCTATTTCCAAGCCCTCTCTGGCAACTGTCGGCCTGTTTACCATGGTAGGCCACTGGAACTCCTGGTTTGACGGCATGATCTACCTGGCAGACCCTGATAAGTACCCCCTGCAGACCTATCTGCGCAATGTCATTCAGTCTGTCGATGTGGCAAGTATCGACATCCACAGCGCTGCGGCTATCAGCGAAATTTCCTCCAAGACCCTGAATGCAGCACAGATATTCGTGGCGGTTCTGCCCATTCTGGTCGTTTATCCTCTGCTGCAGAAGCACTTCATTGCCGGCATGACCCTGGGCAGCGTGAAAGAATAAGCGAAATTATTACATCGGAATCCAGAATCAAACAGTCTGCGCTGTGTAAATTCCGCATTTTGGACCGGCAGAGCGCATCTGCCGGTCCTTGTTCTAAAGGAATTTATGATTATAATGGATAAATTGATTATTTCTTCTATATCCATAACTTATGTAGATTAGCTTCCTGAACGGAAAGTAATGTACGGTGTTGCACTGATTATGGTATTTTACACACATGCGAGAGCGTGACCTCTCGGATTTTTGTGCTGTGGTGAGCGTGTCAGGCGAGGCAAATTTAGACGGAGAAGGTAAACGTATGTATAGTATTTTGTTGGTCGATGATGAAAAAATAATCCGTGAGGGCGTGTTTGAGCTGCTTTCCATGGCGGAGCTTGACCTGGATCTAACTATGGCGGCTTCGGCGGTGGAGGCTTTGTCTATTCTGGAGCAGCGGAAAATCGATATCCTTGTAATGGATATTCGGATGCCTCAGATGTCTGGGCTGGAGCTTTATGACGTCATCCGGGTCAGATGGCCCCACAGTAAGATGATCTTCCTCACCGGACATCTGGAATTTGAATATGTTTACAAGGTCCATGCTCACGCACGGTATGTGCTGAAGGCGGAAGAGGATGAAAAGATCCTGGAAGCTGTAAGGGAGACCATCAAGGAAATCGAAAACGACCTTCTTCTGGAGCAGGCAGCTATGGACCGATCCCGGCATCAGCAGCGAAGCAATTATTATGAAAGAATGCTCCTGCTGAAGGAACTGGTGGATGGATCTACCGGTCCCGATCCGATAACTCAGAAAAATTTGGACATGCTGGACATTGATATCGATTTAAGGCTGCAGAGTTATGTGGTGATGATCCGCTGCGCTGCAATGCGGCAAATGGAATTTAACCAGCAGTATCAGGCTGGAGAAAAAATGACACTGCTGATTGAAAAGGTTTTTCTGGAAATGTTCCGGGGAACTTACTTTGGATATAACAAAAATCTTACCTATCTGCTGCTCCAGCCCCGATGGGATATGCCCCGGCCGGAACGGCTGCTGGAGGGACTGTGTGAGACGTTCCAGATGGCGGTAAGTAAAAATATAGGTGTTGATGTGGCGGCTTTTGTCTGCGGAATTCCGATGACCTTTCCTCAGGTCATCAACGCGTTTTCCGGTATCCGGGATGTGATGCTGTCTATGTCTCCGGATGAGATCCAGGTGGGCAGCTTGCCGGAAGGTGTATGTGGCATGGAACTGTCGGAACAGATAAAACGGGACTTTTCACGAAAGGTGCAGCATCTGGAAAACTTGTTCGACAATCTGGATAGGATGGAGATCCTGCAATTGATCTGTCAGTTCAGAGAAGGCGTTAAAAGCGTAAAGAGTATGCATGACCTTTTTGTAATGGAACTGTATTTTGGAGTCAGTACCAGAATACTGGCCTATGTGCAGAAAACCGCCATCAGCCGCGAGGATGCGCGGCAGGCGGGGATCATGTCGCTGTGCGACTTGTCCAGATACAGAACATGGGACGAAGCCTTTGCAAATTTGTACCGAATTGTGGAATGGGCCTTTTCTAATGTTGACAGCTTTATTAAAAATAAAAATGAGGATGTCATCAACCAAATCAAGCTCTACATCGATACGCACCTGGATGGCGATACCTCGCTGTATGCTCTGTCCAGCCATGTGCATATGTGCCAGGAGCATCTATTGCGTATTTTCAAGAAGCAGGAGGGTGTCACGATCCTGCAATACGTTAATGATCTGAAGCTGGAGAAAGCAAAGCAGATGCTCTCTGAAACGGATATGCAGATCAGGGAGATTGCGGTAAAGCTTGGATTCACCAGTGCCGGCTATTTCGGCCGCTTCTTCAAGAGCAAAATGGGCATTACACCCAATTTATACCGGGAACAAAAGAATAAATAACATGAAAGGAAGATTTTTAGATGAAGAAACGAATCAGAACTTATTCCGGCTCTACATCCAGTGCCGTATCTCAAAGAGAAACTGAAAACCGTGTCATTGCCCGCAAGGCCGCGGCTGAGGGCATGGTTCTGCTGAAGAATGAAGGTGTGCTGCCTCTGAAAAAAGGGGAGCGGGTAGCTCTGTTCGGTGGCGGCTCCGTCAAGACCATCAAGGGCGGCACCGGCTCCGGTGATGTCAACGAGCGCGAGGTGGTCAGTATTTATCAGGGCTTTGCCGATGCAGGATTTGAACTGAGCAACAAGGCATGGCTGGATAACTTCGCCGCCACCTATCAGAAAGCCCGTGAACAGTGGCGCACTGAGATCATGGCAGATTTTGAAAAGAACGGCAAGCGCAGCCTGATCGCCGCTTACTCCACTCATATCTTCCAAATGCCTTCCGGTGATGCTATGCAGGAAAGCGATTTTGATGGAGTCAAGACCGGTTTCTATGTCATCAGCCGCACGGCAGGCGAGGATGCTGACCGCTTTGTCCGGGAAGGTGACTATTACCTGACCGAGGCAGAAAAGGAACAGCTTACCTATCTGTCCCAGCACTGTGAAAATGTGGCGGTGATCGTGAACACCGGCGGACAAATCGATCTGAAGTTCATCGACTCCATCCCCAATCTGAAGGTTCTGCTGGTGATCTCCCAGCCCGGCATGGAAGGCGGTCATGCACTGGCGGATGTGCTTCTGGGGGATGTGACTCCCAGCGGCAAGCTGGTGGATACCTGGGCAGAGAATTACAAAGACTTCCCCAGTGCTGCCACTTTCAGCCACAATAACGGCAATATTGAGCTGGAATACTATGTGGAAGGCCAGTATGTGGGCTACCGCTATTTTGACAGCTTTGAAAAGAAGGTCAGCTATCCCTTCGGTTTTGGCCTTTCGTATACGGATTTTTCTGTCACAGTGGATGCTGTTTCGGTCTGCGGCAATGATGTTAAGGCCGTTGTAACGGTCAAGAATACCGGTAGCACCTATTCCGGCAAGGAAGTGGTTCAGCTGTATGCCTCCTGCCCCCAGACCGAGATTCCCAAGGTCCGCAGAAAGCTGGTTGCCTTCGGTAAGACCAAGCTGCTGAGCCCCGGCGAGAGCCAAACACTGACGCTGCACATTGGTGCTAAGGATCTGGCTTCCTTCGATGAGAGTAAGTCCGCATGGGTTGTGGAAGCAGGCAAGTACGGCATCTGGGCCGGTAATTCCTCCGTGGATCTGGAACTGGCAGCGGTGCTGAGCGTGCCTGATACAACTGTGATCGAGAAGGACAACCATATCTGCCCCGTGCAGGAGGAGTTCGCTGAGCTGGTTTGCCCCGATGAAGTGCGCATGGCCCAGCAGAAAGCCTGGCACGACTTGGCCCAGCAGAAGCAGCTGAGCGAGATCGCCTATACCCCCGCCTGCGTTAAGGCAGAGCGGATCGTTCCCAATGCAGCCGCTGCAATGGCTGCTGAGCTGACCGAAAAGCTGACGGACGAAGAGCTGGTCGCTATGGTCATCGGCGAGATCAGTAAGGGCCAGGGCTCCCACATCGGTGCCGCCGGCATTATGGTCCCCGGCGCCGCCGGTGAGACCAGTTCCATTCTGGATGAGAAGTATGACGTGCCCGGTGTATCCATGGCCGACGGCCCTGCGGGTCTGCGTCTGGTCAAGTCCTATGAGGTGGACTTAAGCACTGGAAATATCGTCAATCAGGGCTTTGCCGCAGCTCTGGAAGGCGGCTTCTTTGCAAATCACGACGATCACGAGAATTGCCGCCGCTACTATCAGTATGCCACCGCCATCCCTGTGGGCAACGCTCTGGCCCAGAGCTGGGACGAAGAGCTGCTTGCCGACGTGGGCAAGGCAGTTGCACGGGAAATGCAGGAGTTTGGTGTGTCCTGGTGGCTGGCGCCCGGCATGAATATCCATAGAAATCCCCTCTGCGGCCGTAACTTTGAGTATTATTCCGAAGATCCCGTGGTTTCCGGCAAGATGGCAGCAGCCATCACCCGGGGTGTACAGTCTGTTCCCGGTGTAGGCACCACCATCAAGCACTTCGTCTGTAACAATCAGGAGGATAATCGCATGGGCTCCAACTCCATCCTGTCTGAGCGGGTGCTGAGAGAGGTATATCTCCGTGGTTTTGAGATTGCCGTAAAGGAGGCCCAGCCCATGTGTATCATGACCTCTTACAACCTGATCAACGGTGAGCATACCGCCAACAGCAAGGATTTGTGCACTGAGGTTGCAAGAAATGAGTGGGATTTCCAGGGTATCATCATGACCGACTGGTGTACTACCTTCCCCAGAGGCGGCAGCGCTTCCTGGAAGTGCATTGAGGCAGGCAACGATCTGATCATGCCCGGCTTTGAAGGCGACATCGAATCCATCAGGAATGCTATTGCAGACGGAAGCCTGAACCGGGAGGATCTGAAGTCTTGCGTCAAGAGACTTCTCACCGTGATCTTCCAGACTCTCGCTTATGAGGACTGCGTTAGCTACGATGCTCAGTTTCATTAAAACATATTGCCCTGCGTAAATTCAGCAGGAAACCCGACGCAGGGCTGTGCTTTCACAGCCCTGCGTTTGCCTATATGAAGGAGGAAATTTTATGCGACAGATGCCCAATACCCACTGGATCTGGATGCCAGATTGGGAAGAACAGGTCAGCGATAAGCCATGTTTGGTGCGTTTCCGCAAGACATTTACACTGGAACAGAAGCCAGAGAGTATGAAACTGCGTATTTCCGCAGATACACGCTACAAGCTCTATGTCAACGGAGAGTTCGCAGAATTTGGCCCTGCCAAAGGTGACCAGCGGATCTGGTATGTGGATACTGTGGAAATCGCTCCCTGGCTGAATGAGGGAGTAAACACCCTTGCTGTGGAAGTGCTTCGCTATCCTCTGGCTTACCGAAGCGGCAATTTCGGCATGGCTCGCACGGCTACAGCGGGACTGTTTGTGGAAGGAGATATCATCGCCGACGAAAGCTGGAAATGTCGGGAGGTTACCGGTTTCAAGATCCTTCGGGAAAGCCCAGGCTTTGCGCCGTTGATGTTCCTGGAGGAGTTCTCTGCAGAGAACTGGGAGCAGAACTGGAAGCTTTCCGGTTATGATGACAGCGACTGGTGTAATGCCCGGCCCTATAACGTTATGGAGATTAATGAAGCCTCCTGTCCCGGCGACCTGTCTCCCAGACCCATTCCGTTCCTGAATAAGATCCAGCGGCGGTTTGTGGGCGTAGTTCCCAAATATGACCATGAGACGATTGCTAAGTGGAGCAAAGTTTTGGCTGGCGAGGGTTTCGTAACCTTGCCTGCGGGACAGACCCGGACCATTGAACTGAATGCAGGAGAGGAAATGTGCGCCTATCTGTCGCTGCGTTTGCAGGGTGGTAAAGGCACGACCATTAGGATTCTGGGCTCCGAAGGTTATGTACAAAAGGAAATGCATTCTAACGGTATGGATCCTGTAAAGAAAGATCGTTGTGACTGGGTGAACGGCTATCTGGATGGATATACCGATGTATATCATGTGGCGGGCTACGGTAAAGAGGGTGCGGAAGAAGTTTATGAACCCTTCTGGTTCCGTACATTCCGTTTTGTACAGTTGGAGATCACCACTGCGGATGCTGATTGTGTAATCACCGGCTTCGACTATAAAGAGACTGGCTATCCTTTGGATGTAAGAACTTCCGTTGAGGCATCCGATCCTTCCTTTGCGGGAATCTGGGACATCAGTATGCGCTCTCTGCGCCGTTGTATGCATGAGACCTACGAGGATTGTCCGTTCTATGAGCAGCTGCAATATGCCATGGACTCCCGGTCACAGATACTTTATACTTATATGACCTCCGGCGATGATCGGCTGGCCCGGCAGTGCATGGATGATTTCCGCCGCTCCCAGCGAGCCGATGGTATGATCAACTGCTGCTATCCCCATTGGGGTCCCAACATCATACCCGGTTTCTCTATCTACTATATACTGATGGTCTATGACCACATGATGTTCTTTGGTGATAAAAAACTGGTGAAAAAGCATCTGGGTGCCATCGACGGTATTTTGGAATACTTCGACAATCATTTGGAACAGCGTGGTGTGGTAGGCAAGACCGGCGGTCATATCTCCGAGCGGTATTGGTCGTTCATCGATTGGTCCGTTCCCTGGGGACCCACGGTGGGCACACCGCCAGCCGGACTGAAAGGCCCCGTTACCATGGAAAGCTTCCTGTATGTCTATGGCCTCCAACACGCGGCAAAGCTCTGTGACTATGTAGGCCGTATCGGCACAGCGGCGGAATACAGAAGCCGTGCTGCTCAGGTGCAGCAGGCCATCAATGCCCATTGCCGGGATGAGGAGGGCTTCTATCTGGATAGCCCCGGGGTGAAGGATTACAGCCAGCACTGTCAGGTCTTTGCGGTGTTGACTGATACCGTATCTCTGGAAGAGGGCGGGCGACTGGTCCTGGCGACATTGGACGATACGGAAAAGTTTGCCCAGTGCACCGTGGCAGCCATGTTCTATCTGTTCCGGGCACTGGAGAAGATCGGTGCCTATGACCGGACCGAAGCCCTCTGGGAGACTTGGCGTGGGATGCTTCGCAACAATCTGACCACCTGCGTGGAAAACTATGTAGGCGAGCGCAGCGATTGCCATGCCTGGGGAAGCCTGCTTCTGCATGAATTGCCTGCTGTCATTTTGGGTGTCCGCCCCGGTGCCCCCGGCTTTGAGAAGGTGGAGATTGCGCCGGTTCCCGGATATCTCAGTTGGGCAAAGGGCGATGTGGTTACCCCCTGGGGCATGGTCCGCGTGGAGTGGAAAAAGGATGAAAACGGCAAACTGGAGCTGAATTATCAGGTTCCCGAAGAAATGAAAGAAAGGGTTGAAATCCATGTTTGAACATAAAGTATCGAAACTGTCTCAGCACATTACCCAGATCACCGATCCCACCGGCGTATTTATGTTTTTGGTGGAGGGTGAACGGGAGACCGTGCTGATTGATACCGGCGTGGGCTTCGCGGGACTGAAAGAAACAGTGGATGCCCTGACAGACAAGCCTCTTTCCGTAATCCTGACCCATATGCATCCGGACCATGCCGGCGGTGCCGCCGCCTTTGATAGAGTCTACCTGCATCCGGCTGACCTGACCTTGTGCGGAGAAATGGATGTTCAGGGACGGATGGGCTATGCCTTCGGTATGCTCCGGGGTGCGGAGCTGGTACCGGGAGATTTCATTCCCGCTGCACCGGCGGATAAGGAATTCCTGAGCTTGTCCGATGGTCAGATTTTTGATCTTGGCGGCATCACGCTGGAGATTATCCATGTACCCGGCCACACCCCCGGTTCCTGCTGTGTGCTGTTCCGGGAGGAGAGAAGCATCCTCTTCGGCGATGCCTGCAACGCCAATACCTTGATCCTCTGGGGCGGTACCATCAGCGGCTACAAAAAGAGCCTGCAATATTTGAAGTCTTATGAAAAACGCTTCGACACAGTCTATTATTCCCACGGCCCCGCACCGGAAGGCCCGGGTGTTTCTCTGGAAGATAATCTGGAACTATGCGACAAGATCCTGAACCGGGAGGATGATGCCCTGCCGGAGGAGTTTATGGGCCAGCAGGTATACCGGGCTGCAAAGACCCATTTCTTCGCCCGGGTGGATGGAAAATACGGCAATGTCGTATACACCGAGGACAGCAGAAGGTAAGGTGTCACTATGAGAGTTGAAAACATTAAGATCAACGGCATGAAAAATCCCATGGGCTACCTGATGGACAGTATCCGTGTGTCCTTCATTGTAAAGGAATCCAAGGGTAAGCGTGCCGAATGTATAAAAGTAGAGGTCAGCTACCGGAAAGATTTTTCCCGGATCCTTTGTAAAGTAGAGGGTATTGATCTGGATACTGCATGTGTCCCCATCGAACTGAAGTCGCAGCCCAGAACACGCTATTATGTTCGTGTGACGGTTCTGGATGATACACTGGAGACAGCAGCGGGAGAAACCTGGTTTGAAACCTCCAAGCAGGAAGAACCATGGGCAGGCAAGTGGCTGACATTACAGGAGGGGGATACCTATCACCCGGAATTCTGTAAGGAATTTGAAGCCAAACATACAGTCGTCAATGCCCGGCTGCATATCTCCGGACTGGGCATGTATGCCGCAGACCTGAACGGAAAGAAAATCGGAAACGAGATCTTGACTCCCTATTACAGCAATTACCGCACCGAGATCCAGTACCAGACCTTTGACATTACAGATCTGGTGCAGAAAGAAAACCAGTTTGTGGTTCGTCTGGCGGATGGCTGGTGGAAAGGAAAATTTGATTTGGGCAACCGGCCCAACCAGTTTGGCGACGGCTTCCATCTGATGGCGGAGATCCGTATAGAGTATGCCGACGGCACCGAAGAGGTCATCGCCACCGATGAAAGCTGGCTGTACCGGGGCTCTGATACGGAGGAAAGCGGTATTTACGATGGCCAGATCATCAACCGCCTGCTGTGGGCGGAGAAGGATAATCCCTGGAAAATTCCTGTGGAGAGTCACCCCTCCGGCAAACTGATTGCCCGGTACAGCCTGCCGGTGCTGGAAATGGAAGAACTCCCCGTACGGGAGGTCATCCATACCCCTAAAGGGGAAACGGTTCTGGACTTTGGACAGAACTTTGCGGGTTTTGTCCAGTTTAGATCCCCTGCCAGAAAAGGCGCGAAGATTGTGTTGGACTTTGGTGAGATCATGCAGGAGGGGAATTTCTATCGGGAAAATTACCGCTCTGCAAAGAGCCAGTTTACCTATGTTTCTGACGGGCGGGCAGAGGTGGTCAAGCCTGAATTTACCTATTTCGGCTTCCGCTATGTCCGGGTCACCGGCTGGGAGGGAGAACTGGATCCTGCGGACTTTGTGGGCAAGGTGTTGTACTCCCAAATGGACAGGACAGGCTTCCTGGAAACCGGCCACGAAAAGCTGAACCGTCTTTACTTAAATGCCCTGTGGGGTCAGAAGTCGAATTTTATCGACTTTCCTACAGATTGCCCACAGCGGGATGAGCGCCTGGGCTGGTCCGGCGATTGTCAGGTGTTTGCCGGCACTGCCTGCTATAACATGGATACCGCGGCCTTCTACCAGAAATTCCTCCATGATCTGCGTACCGAGCAGGTGAAGTTTGACGGAATTCTGCCGGGAAGACTCCCTGTGCAGGGTTTCCCCATTTTCTCCAGCGTCTGGGGCGATCTGGCGACCATTGTACCCACGGCCATTTACCGTCACTATGGCGACCGGAAAGCATTGCAAGTCAATTATCACATAATGAAAGACTGGGTGGATAAGATCACCCGGGAGGATATCAAACGGGGACAGAGGTATCTGTACGATTTCGGTGGTCAGCTGGGTGACTGGCTGGCACTGAACGGAAGAACCCCTCAGAGTATGCAAGGCGGCACCGATGAATATTACATCGGCTCCTGCTACTATGCCAATTCCGTGAAGCTCACCGCCGATGCGGCACACGCTCTGGGCTATTATGATGCGGAAAAAGAATACCGGGATCTCTACGAGAAAATCTACGCTGCCATTCTCCGGGAATACTTCTCCGAGTCCGGCCGCCTTTGCATCGATACCCAGACCGGCTATATCGTAGCCCTGTATATGGGGATCTATAAGGATAAGCAAATGGTGGTGGACGGGCTGCGCAAGCGGCTGTACCGGGACTGCAATAAGCTTACCGGCGGCTTTACCGGCGCACCGATTATGTGCCGAGCGTTGGCAGAAAACGGCCTGGAGGACGAAGCATTCTACTTCCTGCTGCAGGAGGGCTACCCCGGCTGGCTGAACTGCGTCAATTTAGGCGCAACGACCATTTGGGAACGGTGGAATTCTGTATTGCCCGACGGCCGGATCAGCGGCACCCAAATGAACTCTTTGAACCACTTCGCCTACGGGTCTGTTATCGAATTTGTGTACCGGGATGTGGCGGGCTTGCAGTGTGTGGAACCAGGCTTCCGTAAGGTAAAAATCGCACCAATGCTGAACTCCCGTCTGGGCTACACCAAGCTGCGCTATGAATCCGTCTACGGTACGTATCGCAGCGAATGGGAAATTTTGAAGGACGGAAAGGTCCGTATTTGCGTCGAGGTCCCCTTCGGCTGCACTGCAGAGGTAAAACTGCCCCATTATGCAGGGGAGAAAATCGGCGAGCTAACTACCGGATGCTATGAATTTACCTATCAGCCCACGGTGGAAGTCCGGGGAAAGTATACCGTAAAGACCATGTTCAAGGATATGCTGGAAGATGAGAAGGCTGTGGAAGTGATCAAAACCGTATGCCCCATGCTGATATGGTTCCTGAGCAGCGGCAATGAGGACTTCCTCTGTGAGACCCCCGAGACCTTGATGAATATGGGATTTATGGGCTTCCGGGAGGAAGATGTGAAGAGACTGCAGGAAGAACTGACGAAAATAATTTAACAGGGGTGTGAACTATGACAAGAAAATATCCCCATTTGTGCAGTCCCATTACGCTGGGCAGGGTGACGTTCCGAAACCGGATGTTCGCTGCGCCCATGGGCGGCACGGATATCAACGCGGATTGCTCCGTGGGTCCCAGAACCCCGGGCTTTTATGAGCTCCGGGCAAAGGGCGGTGCGGCAGCGGTCACAGCAAGCGAACTGGTGGTGCACCCGGAAACGGATGCTTCCCATATGTTCCATTTAGATATGAAAACTCCCGGCTGTCTGGCAGGCTGGACATTTTTGGCCGATGCTATTTCCCGGCACGGCGCAGTGCCCAGCGTGGAGCTGAGCCACTCCGGTCAGTATGCGGGCACCTATCTGGTGGATAAGGATAAGAAAAGGGGACTGACGCAGTACGGCCCCAGTGACTGGGTTCGGCCTGACGGCATCCCAGTCAAGGCACTGACGAAGGAACAGATCGATGATATCATCAAGGCCTACGGCGATACTGCCGCTCTTGCCAAGCGGGCAGGCTTTCAGATGGTCATGGTCCATTGCGGTCACGGCTGGCTCATCAATCAGTTCCTGTCTCCGGCATTCAACCACCGTACCGACGAATATGGCGGCAGCTTTGACAATCGCCTGCGCTTTGCACAGGAGGTTCTGCAGAGCGTCCGCAATGCGGTGGGCCCCGGCTTTCCCATTGAGATGCGCATGAGCGGTTCTGAGCTGTTTGAGGGTGGCTATACCCTGGAGGACGGTGTAAAGATCGCCCAAGCTCTGGAGGACCTGGTGGATCTGATCCATGTGTCCGCCGGTTCTTACCAGTTCGGCTTCTTCAATACCCACCTTCCGATGTTTGCGGCCCACGGTGCCAATGTGTATCTGGCAGCGGAGATCAAGAAGCACGTACATAAGCCCGTTGCCACCCTCGGTGCGCTGAATGATCCTGCTCAGATGGAGGAAATCATCGCCTCCGGCAAGGCAGATGTGGTGGAGATGGCGAGAGCATTGCTTGCTGACCCGGAGCTTCCCAATAAAGTGGTCGCTGGACAGGAGGATGAGATCGTCCGCTGCCTGCGCTGCTTTACCTGTATGGCAGAGCGGCCCACTACCGGTACCCGCCGTTGTACGGTCAATCCTCTCATTGGCAGAGAGTGCGAGGGCATGGAGGTTCGTCCTGCGGCAAAGGCAAAGCGTGTGGTGGTCGTTGGCGGAGGTGTTGGCGGCATGAAGGCAGCCATTACCGCGGCCCAGAGGGGACACCATGTGACCCTTCTGGAGAAAACCGATGCACTGGGTGGCATCCTGAAATGCGAGCAGGCAGTATCCTTCAAGTATGAAATGTATCAGCTGGGACTTACCTTCGCCCGGCAGCTGGAGAAGCTGGGCGTGGATGTCCGGCTGAATACCCCGGCAACTCCCGAACTTCTGGAAGAACTTGCTCCCGAGGCGCTGATCCTTGCAGTGGGAAGCAGTCCTGTCGTGCCGCCCCTTCCCGGCATTGACGGAGAGAATGTGGTTATCGTCAACGATTACTACTTGAATATAAACAAGGTTTCCGACTCCGTGGTTGTGCTGGGCGGCGGTTTGGCAGGCTGTGAATGCGCCGTCCATCTGGGGATGGAGGGCAAACAGGTCCACATCGTGGAGATGCGGGATGCGCTGGCAGTGGACTGCAACATCCGTCACAGGCCCATTCTGATGCAGAATGTGGAGAAGTACACCACTGTTCACTTAAATCACGCGGGCCTGCGAGTGACGGAGGATGGGCTTGTCTGCCGAAACGGGTCGGGCGAAGAAGTTCTGATCCCCGGAAAGACAATTATCTGCGCTGTCGGTCAGCGCTCTAACCGGGATGCCGTTATGCAGCTTCGGGATTGCGCTCCCTGGGTTCGGGAGATCGGCAACTGCGCCCGGGTTTCCAATATCACCAATGCCGTTTACCAGGGCTACCATGCCGCACTGGATATTTAAGGAGGTAATTTTATGTACCATAAATTTTTGATCCGAATGAATGAGCCTGAAGACTGGCTCCGCCACTGGGACGAGGGTACTCAGGTAGTCAACGACTTTATCTTTCCTCAGGGTCCCTATGAAAAGGACGAAATGAGCGATACCATCTACCACGAAGGTGCTACCGTTGGGTATCATCAGCACCAGAAGGGCTATGAGACCTTCCAGATCGCAAAGGGCAGTGTGGAATGTGTGATTCGCGGCAAGCGGTTCGTGGCCAACGCAGGAGATATCATCCATCTGGTTCCTTATACCTCCCATGGCTTTAAGTTCCTGGAAGAGGGCACCATTTGGCGGGAACTGTTCCAGGAGATCAATATGTCCCAGGGTATCATGGACAAGAATACCATCACCCAGAACTACCCCCACTTCCGTGAGGATCCGGAGTTCATGGATATGTACCGGGGGGGACATAAGCAGCTGACCCGTCAGCCCCCTGTTCCTGTAGATGTGGACAAGCATACCATGCACGAAGTCCGCACTCCGGAATTTGCCTACTCCGAGTACAGTGGCGAGGGCTTCCATATCAAACTGAAGATCGGCAAGTGGGAGACCAACGGCGTTAAAGAAATCTGGGAAGCCCATGTGAAGCAGGGCCTTCAGGTGGATTATTCGTACCCTCATGCCAACTGGGAGCTTTACTATGTGATGGAGGGTGCGCTGGAGGTAACTGTACTGGGCGAGACCTTTGTGGCAGGCCCGGACTGCCTGGTCCATATTCCGCCCTACCATGCCCATTCTATCCGTGTGCTGGAGGATGCCCATGTTCTGGACTACGGCGGAGAGACGGACCTGCTGGCCATGATGGAGGATCTGGATTCTCTGAAAGCTTTCCAACCCGAAAAGCTGGAGGATACCGAGTTTATGCAGCAGTTTAAGCGGAAATACCGCTGCTATGTGACGGGCTGCCATCTGTAAATCAAGCATGGAGAGAGTAAAACGCTATTTGATCCAGCTGCTGGGTTTGTTCATCAGCTCTGTTGGTGTGGTACTGGTGACAAAGGGGAATTTAGGAACATCTTGTATTTCCTCCGTGCCGTGTGTGCTGAGCCTGATCTTTCCAATCTCCATGGGCGTATTTACCATTTTGTTCAGCCTGGTGCTGATTGCTGCACAGTTGGTCATTTTGGGTAAGGATTTTAAGCCGGAGCATGCGCTGCAGATCCCTGTTTCGATCCTGTTTGGATGGTTCATTGATTTGGCCATGCCGGTCTTTTCCTTTGTTGATCCCCAGACCTACCCGGAAAAACTGCTGGTGGTGCTGATCGGCTGCGTGGTGGTTGGTGTCAGCGTGTATCTGGAAGTGTTGGCGGACGTGATCATGCTGCCTGGGGAATCCTTTGTCAGATGCGTGGTGCAACGGTGGAAAACGGAATTTGGCGTCACTAAAATCATATTTGATGTGACGATTTCCTTGCTTGCAGCAGCTGTATCACTGCTTTGCACCGGAAAACTCATGGGCGTTCGGGAAGGAACGGTCATTGCTTCTGTGCTGGTGGGTTTTATCGCCCGGTGGCTGAAAAAGAAGCTGGAATTTTTGCCTGAAAAGATATTTACCTGATTTGCCTGCTCACGTCAGGGAAATTTTCCTCGTTTCCCTGACAGTTGCCGGGTGGGAACTCCCGCCCGGCAATTTTCAAAAAGGAGATAACAGTATGATTTGTCAAATAAAAGAACTGTATGATACAGAGGATTCCCATTTCTTTACCAGTGCGGTAAAACGCTGCAATATGGCCTCCTATGACTATGAAGAGCGAGAATTTATCATTTATGGAACCGCCAATATTTATAAAACAGGTGATGACAACACCCCTGCTGTAAAATATAGGGACATGCCATATACAAACCGTATGACAATGCGCCTTCCGTTAGACATGGGGAGATTCAGCGGCAGAGTAGTTGTGGAGGTCGTTAATTCTACCGCCAATTTTGATATTGATCGCGTGTGGGCAGAATCCTACCGATATTTGATGCGGCATGGGGATATCTTTGTGGGGATAACAAGCAAGCCCAATGTATTTACCGCACTGAAACGGTTTGACGAGCGCCGCTATGGAGAACTGACGTGGCCGAATCCATCTAAAGAACCGGTTCCTCAAAATGATGTCCCGCCGTTTTGGACTGGACCGCAGGATCAGGAAACGGGCTATATATGGGATATACTGAAAGAGACAGCCCAGTTGTTCAAAGAGAAGCGGGAGATCAACCCGCTGAAAGACTGGAATGTGAAATACATTTATCTCACCGGGTGGTCCCAGTCCTGCAGCTATATGACACAATTTATAACGAGCTTTGAAAAGCTGGACGATCATGCCTATGACGGATACCTCCTGGCAGGAGGCGTACGCACACTTTTCACACCGTTGAATCGATATGAAAGCTCTGCTCCGGTGGATGGATATCAAAAGCGGCTGAACCGGGCACCTGCCCCGGTGATCGAACTCAATACAGAGAGCGAATGCAGTGATGAATTTGGCTTTGGCGGATATACATCTCGCAGGGTGGATAGTGATGAACCGGCTTTTCGATACCGCTATATGGATATTGCCGGAGGCTGCCATGATGCTGTGGATACCTGCGCGGCATACAATTCTTTTGATGACGACATAGCAAAGGCAATGGGGATGCCACCCGGAGGTCCACCCAAGCCGGATTTCATCGAAAATAATTACCCCAAATATTTTGCATTCCATGTCGCGCTGCGCAATCTGTATCAATGGGTGGAAACGGGTTTCCCACCGAAAAGCTATGAGCGTATGCTTCAGGATGACAATGGACGTGTGCAAAAGGATGCATTTGGCAACAGCATGGGCGGTTTGCGTACACCTATGGTGAATTATCCGGTATGCAGATATCTTTGCTGGTCGGAGCGGGTAAGCTTTGCGACGGGAAGAAAGGTGTTCAATGCGCTTGCGGGCCGGGAGGAACCCTTTTCCCCCGAAATGCTGAAGGAGCTGTACTGCGATTTGCAACATTACCGGGAGCTGATTTCCCAGGATGCCCAGCGGCTCGTCTGTATGGGGCATTTACTGAAAGAGGATATGAAAGATGCCATCGAGGCGGCAGTTTTCCGCGGAGAAACGGCAGGACTGGAAAATCACAGCCGGATAGCAAATCCGATGATGACAAAGGAACAATAGAGAGGAATACAAATATGAAAATTCGGACGATCATTACCCAGGATGCGGAAGTAGACGATCAGAATTCCCTGCGTCATTTTCTGTTTTACTGCAATGAAGTGGAGTTGCAGGGCATCATACTGACCTCTTCTATGTACCATTGGAAGGGTGTCCCCGGTGCTGATGCTAAATATAATACGGAGAAGGCAGACCATCCTTTCAAACGGTCCTATGATGAACCCCACCGCTGGCCCGGCGCGGATTGGATGTTCGAGGTGATCGATGATTACGAAAAGGACTATCCCAACCTGATCCTCCATGCGCAAGGATATCCCACATCCGATTATTTGCGGAGTATCACAAAGGTTGGCAATGTTGGCTATAAGGGTGAAGTGGAGCATCCCACGGAAGGCTCCGAGCTGATTCGAAAGGCGATCATGGACAGCGACGAGCGCACACTGTATCTACAGGCCTGGGGCGGCTGCAATACCATTGCCCGGGCGCTGATGGATATTGAAGGGGAATATGAAAATACCCCCGAATGGTCCGAAATGCGGCAAAAGATCACCCGAAAGGTCGTGATCACCGCCTGCGGCGAGCAGGACGAGACCTACCGGGGTTATCTGGCAGAAAAATGGCCCGGTATCCAGTTTGTAAAAACCCTGCAAATGGGCAGCTATGCGTATTCCTGGCTCACCATGCCGGAGGGCGAGAGCAAAGACTCCCTGCGCGCGGAATTTATGAAGCGGGAGATTTTGAATGGGAAAAGTGCACTGGCAGGGGGCTATTGCACATGGCTGGACGGAAACCACTATGAGGGTGAGGAAGTATTCTGCCAGTTCGGTTCCAACCCCAATATTGTTGATCAGTGGTTTGGCTCCAGAATGGGCCTTCCGGCGGGAAAACCCTATGATTTTCTGTCTGAAGGAGACTCTCCCACGTTCTTCCCCTTATTTAACTGGGGCTTCCGAACGCTGGAGGACTTTTCCTACGGCGGCATCGGCGGACGTTATCATATGGTTCCCGGAGAAGTAAATTCCAAGGGAGAGGTCTTGAATATCTGGGATGTTTCCAAGGATATGTACGTTGACTGTAACGGAGAAGCAGTGCTTACGGAGTCTATGTGGCCCTATGTTGCGGATATCCAGCGTGATTTTGCTGCAAGAATTGCATGGGCAGCAGCAGACAGCTTTGAAAAGGGCGAGCACGCGCCCAGCCTGCAGGTGACAGAGGGAACGGACTTGTCTGTTTTGCCGGGAGAAGCTGTCACACTGCATGCGCAGGCTTCCTCCCCGGATGATTCCCGGGTACGTATTACCTTCCGAATTTATTCCGAAGTCAGCGCCCAATGGGCAGAGAAAGTTGTTTTGAATGTCCAGGATGGGATGGCAGTGTTCGCAGTACCGGAACATGCAAAGAAAGGCGATGTCCTGCATATCATCGTTAAGGCCCAGGCAGGTGGACATCACCGACTGACCCATTATCAGCAGGTCATCGTCACAGTTTTGTAAGAAAAGGAATTATGAATTATTCAGGAAACATATACCGGCCGCCGTTTGAGAGCCGTTCTCTGCTTCTGCAGGTGACTGTGGGATGCTCTCACAATAAATGCGCATTCTGCACCATGTATCGTGATGTACCTTTTCGGATAGAACCTTTCAATCAAATTGCTGCGGACCTGGAAGAGGCAAGAGCGATTTGCCCCAATGTGAAACGAGTTTTTCTGGAAAACGGGGATCCGTTCGTGCTGTCAGCAGATCGGCTGAAAGCAATTGCAGAACTGATCCATGAAAAGCTCACCAATGTGGAGATCATTTCCATGTATGCCTCCATCCACAATATTAAATCAAAAACGGATGATGAACTTCGCCAGTTGCGGATGCTGGGTATAAACGAATTAAATATCGGTGTGGAAAGCGGACTGGACATAGCACTACAGCAAATGAATAAGGGCTATTCCGGAGAAGAAGCCATTCATGAACTCCTTCGTCTGAAAAATGCTGGAATAGACTACGGAGCCAATGTAATTTTTGGAGCGGCTGGTCCCAAGCTGCGCATTGAGAACGCGGTCAAAACAGCGGAGCTGATCAATAAAACAAAACCCTATCTGATTTTTACCGGAACCATTCATGCTGATCCCGGCTGCCCTCTGTACGACAAAATGGAGAGTGGCGAATTCGCGGAAAATACAGTAGAAGAATATTTGGAAGAGGAGGAAGCATTTCTGAATGCACTGGATGTGCAGGATTGTTTCTATTTTGGACTCCATCCCTCCAATATTGTAGGACTTTACGGCGAACTGGGAACGGAACGCGATAGAATGATCTCGATGATTCACCATAAGCGGAAAAAACTGAGCCAGACCCAACTAACGTCGAAACCTGTCCGATGCGGTGAGGGTGTGGTGATACTTTGAAAACCTTGCGGATGCAAAACATATATGATACTATATCTGCAAGAACAGTCAGTTTGGGGGGCGAATCTATGGATAGAGAACTGCTGGATAAGCTTTGTGTGATTACGGAAGAGGAGCGTGCCATCCTGGATGGCAGGACTACCATTGACCGGGATATCTACATGCAGGGCCGATCCAATAGGATCAATGCCAAAAAGCTTCTTGCATCGGGCAAGCTGATCACCATCCGCCCCCATACCCGTTTTATCCATTTTCCGGAGCATACCCACGATTATGTGGAAGTGGTGTATATGTGCGCTGGAGAAACAACCCACGTTGTGAACGGCAGGCGAATCGTTCTGGAACAGGGCGATCTGCTTTTTCTCAGTCAAAGCGCTACCCATGAAGTATGCAAAGCAGGGGAGCATGACGTTGCGGTGAATCTGATCGTTTTGCCGGATTTCTTCGCAACCACCCTTTCGTTCATTGGCGAAGAGGAAACACCCTTACGTCGATTTCTTGTAGACTGCCTTTGTGGACAGAATACCGGGCCGGGTTTCCTGCATTTTGATGTTTCCGAGGTAAAAACCATTCAAAATCTTGTGGAAAATCTGCTGTGGACACTGATTCAGGAAACACCTATTAAACGAAAAATGAGTCAGATGACCATGGCATTGCTGTTCCTGCAGCTGACCGGACACACCGAAACCCTGCTGACAGACGATCAGGAGGATGCTGCAGTTTTTAAAGTTCTGCGTTATATTGAGACCAACTATGCCGCAGGGAGCTTTTCTGAAATAGCAGATCAGCTGCATTACGACCAGAGCTGGCTCTCCCGGGAGATCAAACGGAAAACAAGTAAAACCTATACCCAGTTGGTGCAGGAAAAGCGGCTCGCCCAGGCGGCTTTTCTTCTGAAAAATACGGACAGAAAAGTATCGGATATTTCTGTTGCGGTAGGCTACGAAAACATCAGTTACTTCCACAAAATCTTTGCCAGTACATACGGAAAATCTCCGAAGCATTACCGTGACAAACGGTAACTGCAAGAAAGGACACTTTTTTAGAAAATATAGGACCTCCCATTCCGCGTTTTGTTATGGTAAACTGATAGCAATAGAAGAAGGGAGGTCTTTTCTTTGCGTTATTATTTGGCAATCGATATCGGTGCATCCTCTGGGCGGCATATTCTGGGCCATGTTGAGGATGGTAAAATGCTTCTGGAAGAAGTGTACCGCTTTGACAATCTGCAAATTCACAAAAACGGCCATGATTGCTGGGACATGGATAACCTTTGGAGCGGCATCATCGGCGGACTGAAAGCTTGCAAGGAAGTTGGAAAAATTCCTGTTACCGTTGGCATCGATACCTGGGCGGTGGACTATGTGCTGCTGGACGAGAATGATCAGGTGATCGGTGACGCTGTTGCCTACCGGGACAGCCGTACCGAGGGAATGAAGGAAATTGTAAATTCCATTATTCCGGCCGATGAGCTGTATTCCAGAACCGGCATCCAGTACCAGCCCTTCAACACCATCTATCAGCTTACTGCGTTGAAGCAGGAGCATCCCGAACAGCTGGAAAAGGCAAAGTGGATGCTGATGATCCCCGAATACTTTAACTTCAAGCTGACGGGCATCAAGCAAAATGAGTATACCAATGCTACATCGACCAATCTGGTGAATGCGGAGAAGAAGACTTGGGATAAGGAAGTCATTCATTTCCTGGGACTTCCCACCGGCATTTTCCATGACCTCGCTATGCCTGGAACAAAGCTGGGCGACCTTCTGCCCGAGATTCAGAAAGAAGTTGGCTTCGATACCACAGTCATTCTGCCCGCGACCCACGATACCGGCTCTGCATTCCTGGCAGTTCCCGCACGGGACGAACATGCTGTCTATCTATCCAGCGGTACATGGAGCCTGCTGGGTGTTGAGAATGAGGTTCCTATTACCACCCGTGAGAGTATGGAGCAGAACTTCACCAACGAGGGTGGTGCCTGGTACCGCTACCGCTACTTAAAGAATATCATGGGTCTTTGGATGATCCAGTCCATCCGCCGTGAGCTGAACGGTGTTGCCTATGTTCAGGGCAAACAGAAGCGGACAGAGTCTTCGAAAAAGTGGAGCTTCCCGGACCTGATAGAGGCGGCTAAAAAAGAAAAGAACTACCGCAGCATCGTGGATGTGAACCGGGATTGCTTCCTTGCTCCTGACTCCATGATCCAGGCTATCAAGGATGAGTGCAAGCGAACCAATCAGACTGTCCCTGAAACGGTGGGGGAGATCATGCAGTGCGTTTACACCAGCCTGTCTATCTGCTACCGGGATGCGATCCTGAATTTGGAAAAGCTGACGGGAAAGAAATATACCAGCATCAACATCGTTGGCGGAGGCTGTCAGGATGGCTATTTGAATGAACGTACCGCCAGAGCCACCGGTCTGCCGGTCTACGCAGGCCCCGTGGAGGGCACAGCTATCGGCAATCTGATCGTCCAGATGATCGAAGCAGGAGAATATGAAAATTTACAGGCGGCACGGGATGCGATCCGCCTCAGTTTTGAAATAAAGGAGATTCGAGTATGAGTTACGCAGAAGCAAAAACGAAATATGCTGCCCTTGGTGTCGATACCGATGCCGCCATTGAGAAGCTGAAGACTGTTCCCGTGGCCCTGCACTGCTGGCAGGGTGACGACGTTCGCGGCTTCGACACCGATCCCAACAAGCCCCTCACCGGCGGCATCCAGACCACCGGCAACTATCCCGGCCGGGCCAGAACTCCCGAGGAGCTGATGGCGGACATCGATAAGGTCATTTCCCTTGTCCCGGGTCAGGTGAAAATGAACCTCCATGCCAGCTATGCTATCTTCGATGAGGAAAACCCCTGGGTGGACCGGGACAAGCTGGAGCCCAAGCATTTCAAGAAGTGGGTGGACTTCTGCAAGGAGCGGGGCCTCGGCTGCGACTTTAACCCCACCTTCTTCTCCCATCCCAACTGCGATCCTTTGACTCTGTCCTCTCCCAATGAGGAGACCCGGAAATTCTGGGTGGAGCATGGCAAGGCATCTGTCCGCATTTCCCAGTACTTAGCTGACGAGCTGGGCCAGCCTTGCGTCATGAACATCTGGACCGGCGACGGCTTCAAGGATGTTCCGGTTGACCGCATTGGCCCCCGTCTGCGCTACAAGCAGTCCTTTGATGAAATTCTGTCTGAGCCCTTTAACCCCGAGCAGGTCTATCCCTGTGCTGAATCCAAGGTCTTCGGCATCGGTGTGGAAAGCTACACCGTCGGCTCTGCTGAGTGGTGCCTGAAGTATGCTGCCTCCCGCCCCGACTGCATCAGCCTGATGGACAATGGCCACTACCATCCCACGGAAGTGGTTTCCGACAAGATTTCCGCAATTCTGGCCTATGACAAGAAGATGGCGCTGCACGTCACCCGTGGCGTCCGCTGGGATAGTGACCATGTGGTTCTCTTTGACGACGAGACCAAGGAATTGTGCAAGGAGATCGTTCGCTGTGACGGCCTGGATAAGGTCTTTATTGCTCTTGATTACTTTGACGCTTCCATCAACCGGGTTTCTGCATGGGTAACCGGCTTCCGCAACCTGCAGAAGGCTCTGCTGTTCGCTCTCTTAGAGCCCAATGTGCAGCTTAAGAAGCTGCAGGATGAAGGCAACTGGACGAAGCTGATGGTGATGCTCGAAGAGCAGAAGACAATGCCCTTCGGCGAAATCTGGGACGAATACTGCCGCAGCTGCGGTAAGCCCGTGGACGGCGAATGGTTCCCTGAAATCGAAAAGTACGAAGCAGAAGTGCAGAGCAAGAGAGGATAAACAA